>Ga0209347_1000178_pt1 | contig 177328 bp, 157 predicted proteins | sample AutmiccommuBRH23_FD_187382 | JGI IMG/M metagenome (GOLD analysis project Ga0209347, IMG submission 187382) | Deep subsurface microbial communities from Mt. Terri, Switzerland - Autotrophic microbial communities BRH/23 (SPAdes) (version 2) | ecosystem: Environmental > Aquatic > Deep subsurface... | reverse complement strand
AGCACCTGGGCCACCTCGCCGCGCGGCATCTTGCCCCAGGGATCGAGAGAGCTTACGGGCATCCCGGCCAGGAGCCCGTTGGCCTCGGCTTTGGCCGCATTGGAGGCATGCGTGGGGTCAAAGCTCCCCCACGTCGCTTTGAAGCCGGCTGGAGTCGGGTTGAGGGTGCCGGGAGCCAGGTTGTCGGCCGCGCGGACGACCATGGTGAGCACCTGGGCGCGGGAGATGTTGTCCCCTGGTCTGAAGTGGCCGTCCGTGTAGCCCGTGGTGATGCCTTTGGCCGCGGCGAGGGCCACGAAGTTGTCGGGATAGAGTCCGGTGGCGCCGCTCACGGAAACGTCCGGGAAGGGGCAGACGTCCTGCTCCGTGGGCGTCAACCCCATGGTGCCGACGATCATCTTTGCGAACTGCTGACGCATGACCAGCTTGTTGGGGCCGAAGGTCCCGTCCTCGAAGCCGTTGATGATCTCGCGGCTCGAAAGATCGTCTATGGCGTCGGCGTAGGGGTGGCCGGCCGTATCGCTGAAGGCGAGGGCAGGGGCACAGAGAAGGAGGACAAGTGCAACGGCGAGTACGGCGCTGCGGGAGAACCGTGACGGCCGAAATGCCGGGAACCGACCCACTCGCTCAAGACTGGTCCACAACTCTGCTCTCATGATCCCCCCTCCTCTTTGTTTGACCGGCCACCACTCGAGACGGCAGGTCGCAGAGGCACGCCTCGCATCACCCCGCCGACCCAGGGCGGTAGTTTCGCCACTGTAGAGGGAGTGGGGCTGCGTGTCAAACTAAGGGGACGACGTGGGACCCTGGGGCACTCGACCTATCAGATAACGGCCGACATCTACGCGCACGGGGCGCCCGAGTTAGAGAAGGTCCCGGCTGACGCTCGATGAAGCACTGGGGCGAACCGCCTGGTAGCACTATGAATGGTTGGTGTGGTTGCCCAAGGCGCACAACCCGATCACCCGGGCAGACCGAACGCGAGTCCACGGGCAAACTCAGCGCGCGCCAGAGCGACAGATGGTGACCGCCGTTGCCCCAAGAGTTCAGCCAGACGTCCGAGCAGTACTGGTCGAAGAACCACCTCCCCGCGCCGTGTACCCGTCGACGGGTCGCGCACCGCAAGCCGTGCTTCGCGGGCCGTTTCGTTCATAGTGGGATACAGGATTGTCGCCTTCTTGTGAGACTCCTGGCTGAGCGCATATACAGTCAGCTGATAGAGCATCTCTCTCGGCAAGTCCTGTGCGTAGAGATCACGGTACTTGGCATCGAGGACGGCGACCACCTGGCCCCCCTGGATAATGAGTATGTCGGGTCGCAGGCGAGGAGCTCGGCGCCCTCTCGGATTATGGGCGGTCTCGTACTCAAACACACCGGCAAGCGAGGCTTGCGCTTGCACGACGGCCCCGACCAAGTTTCGCCGCAAGTACTTCGTGACCAGATCTTCGAAGAAGCGATTCATGTCAAACAGGAAGCCTGGGAGCTTGGCGCTCTCGCGTCCATCCTGCACGGTAGCGCCCAGGTTCTGAGAGAGCAGGCTCGTCAGTCTCAGCGCGGGCTCGTAGGCTACCGTCAGACGGTTGGCTTGTCGCCTGAGAGCCCGGAATGTGGAGGGTACCAAGGGGGCCCCATCCACGCCGTCTGAGAGCTCCGCGGCTAGACGGTGGGCCCTCATTCGAAGCGGACCGTCAGACGCCAGGGTCGCCGCCAGATCAAGCCCGGAGCACACGACCTGGTTCACGAGGTGATTCGGAGACCGCTCCTCGAACCTGCACGGGATGCGGGCCTGCCTGAGGCCACCCTGTTGAGCTAGCTCTTGGAACGCGATCCTCCCGCGCGGGCTCGCCAAGCTGTCCTTGCGAGGGATGTACTGCCGACGAAGTCCTCTCGCGAGAAGCTCCTCCACCTCCTGGACGAGCTGGTATATGAGCAGATCTTGGAAGGACAGCACCGCAAGTTGGGCGTTAGACGCCTCAAAGAGCCGGACGTCTCGAAGCCCGAACGCGAATCGCATGAGCGTGAGAAGCCTGGAGCCGCGGATCTTGGGCTCAATGACCACTCTCACTGCTCCGAGGTCAAGCGAGCCGACGTAGGAGGTCGTCTGTAGAGCAAGCCCCTCCCGCGTCTCGGTGCAGATAAGGATTCCCTGCTCAGTCAGCCGATTCGCGATCTCTCGGGCCGACGGTGCCCCGTCAAACGATACCCCCCCAAGGGCAGGCACCGACCGAGGATCTGCCTTCCCCCATTCGCCCAGACGGATCTCAGTCTTGACCGAGGGACCCATCAACGTCAACAACGTCATCCTCGGACTCCTCGTCCGTCAACTCCTCGTCGGCTGCCACTACCACCCCGGAAGTGGCAAGCTCAGGGTCAGGAGCAAGAAGTGCCTGCTGCAGTTTCTCTTCTGCTCCCGGATCGAAGAGCTCGCTTCGGAACGCTCGCGCAGGAGCGTCGACCACGCCCTGCCCCAGGATGCTTTCCAGCCGCTCCCAGTCGTCGTAGCAGTACTCCTGCAAGAGGGGCAGTATGTCCTCCCGCAACGCCCGTCTGAGGCTTGAGACATCAGCGAGGGGTTGCTCGTGTTCCATCAGGAACGAGTGACCCACTTGCAGATTGCGAGCATCTGCGCCGAGATGCTCGCGAATACGACTGTTCAAAGAATCGAGCCACGGGCCAAGCGGGACCTGGCCGACCACTGCGCTACCCAGAACAGCCGAGTCGGGCATGAGCTCCACAAAGCCGAAACGTCGCCGAAGCGCAGTATCAAGCAGTGCGATGGACCGGTCTGCCGTGTTCATGGTGCCGATCACGTGGACGTTTCGCGGCACATGGAACTGGTCACCGCTCAAGGGCAACGCAACTGTGAGGTCGCGCTTTGAGAGCTCCAAGAGAGTGAGAAGCTCCCCAAATATGCGAGGGATATCCCCTCGGTTGATCTCATCGATGATGAGGTAGTACGTGTGTCCTGTGTCCGCGCACGCCTCTTCGCAGAGCTGTTTGAACATCCCGGAACGCAAGACAAAGGTGAGGCTTCCGTCGACTGCCTGCGGCCGGTAGCCTTCGATGAAGTCCTCATATCCGTAGGCGGGGTGGAAGGTACACATGCGCACGAAGGCATCCTCGGCGCCGAAGACCCGCTTGGCATCCTCAAGAGCGAGCTCCCCGTAGGAAGAGCCAAGATTCCGTTGGGCGGCAAGCTGCGTGGCAGCAGAGATGGCCCAGTGGGTCTTGCCCGTCCCGGGAGGGCCGTAGAGAATGACCTGTCCCTTGCGCTCAAGCACCTGCTGCACCCGCCCGGGCACACCTGAGAGGCTCTTGGGCCTTGGGGGGATACGAACACCTGGCACGGACAGAGGGGCGGGTTCCAGCATCCTCTTCTCGATTTCGATCCACAGAGCCTCAGAGCGAAGCCGCGCGAGTAGTTCCGCCCCCGAAGGCCAGTTGAAAGACTCACTCCACTCGTCCGTGCGTACCCAGGTCGTTTCGCGCTGATGCGAAACGTCAGAGGATGGATCGAAACGATACGCCCCGGTGACCTTGCCGATGCCGAGAACGGAGGATCCACTGACCGCGAGCACCACATCGTTTTCACTCACAAACGTTGCGAAGTGAAAGAGCTGCTGAGCATAGTGCTTGGCCTTTGCGGAAGAGTCTGGTAAATGCGGCTTGACCAGCGAGAGCACGCGGTCCTTGCTCGCCTGCTTGTAGCTCAGACCCGAGAGATCCTCGCTCACCGTTCCCTCGAGAGCGACTATGCCTTGGTCCCTCATCTCATCCCAGTGCTCCCGGTCCACCTTGATCGCCCAGTAGCTGTAGGGTTTCGGGATGCGCGCGACAAGAGCGCTGGTGAGGTGCGTCATAGGAATGGACATCTCTTTGCAGAGCGCCACGAAACGGCCAGAGCAAATATAGCGCCCGCTGGGTTCGGGCGGCAACTGCAGAGTCTGCGCAACATAGAACCGGTCATAGTCCTGGTTGTGAAAATCGTCGAGCTTCCCGGGAGCCAGCATGTGGAAGTACTTGCGAGCCCAGGCAGAATCTTGGATGTCCGGCGCAGCGAGCTCTAGCTCCTTCTGCAGTCGAAGATAGTCCTCATCTGCGCCGCCCGTGGGAAACGCAGCAAACACTTCCAGGCCGCGGAGAAGCTGATCGCGATGCTTGCGCGCGACCTCGACAGCCTCATTGACAGAGACCTCGCGCTCGTCGTGCCTATTCCCTACCACCCACGCACCATTCTCTTTGCGACGAAACAGGCCGAACTTGTAGGCGCTGCCTCCCCCGATACCGCCGAAGATGTTGGGAAGCTCCTCGTCATTCTTGAACTCGAGCCAGTAGACCAAGCTCTCCTTGTTGCCGTGGAGGTGCATCTTCTCGAGCAGGTCCTGACCATCAAGGCCGGAGAGGGCCTGAGGACCGAACTCCTCAGCAAAGCGGGCATAGTACTCGCTTAGACGCTCGGGCGTGGGCAGGTCGCCTCTGGCCAGAAGGTCGTTTCGTCGGTCCAAGATCTCGCCGCGGAGCGCCTGCAGCGCAATATCTTGAGTCTCAGCCATGCGTGCTTCCTCTCACTATCACGACCTATACGAGTCCGAGATCGACTGGCGTTACTCCGAGAATCCAGCCCTCCTCGCTGCCAGCGCCCACTTGGAACTCAGGAGAGAGGGCCGTCAGGTCAAAAAGGGCACTGAGGCTACCGTCGTCGTCCAGCTGGGCGAAGTGCTCAGCGAGGGCGCGCACCTGGCCTGCGTCCTTGATCGTCTCCAAGGGAGAAGGCGCCACAAGTGATGGGTAGATTTCGGCGTGGACAACCAAGGGGCTCCCGGGGGTTTCGCGAGAAGCGGGGGCGCCGGCATTCTCGAAGGGCCAAACCTCTGAGACCGCCTCAAGCGCCGGGTCGTCGCGCAGGGCCGCGAGTCGCGGAATACCCACGAGGGCCTGGCTCCCCACGGACCCTGCGCCGTAGAGTTGCCACACGGACTTCGGCCCGCGAAGAACGCGATCGGTCCTCCGGAACTCAGCGATACCCTGAGGCCAGGGCTTCGGCTTGGTCATTCGTAGGAACGGACCCGTCTGGGCCTTGGGGCATCCCCAGAAGGGGGCAGGTCCCGCGGTCATCCCGCCGTTTAGGTGTCCGGCCGCGACGAAGCGATTGTTCTGGTTGTCGGAGTCGTCTTCTATGAGGGCGCTGAGCTCGTTCCACGTGGGACGCCAGACACGCTCCTCCGAAAGACCAAGGCGAGCCCCCGTGCCATGCGGGAAGCCATAAGGGAAGTCGAAGCCGACCAGCGTGCGCTGGCCGCGGTCGACGAGGTCAACAAGGAGTGCTCGGACCTCCTGGAAGGCCAGCTGCCTCGTTCGGGGGTTCACGACGATGGGAGCGTCCTGAGCAGACTCGAGAAGGCAGTACCACACACTGTCTGCGCCGTTCTTCGGCTTGCTGTTGGCGCTCCAGTCAACCATCAGATATGCGTCGAAGAGGGACAGGGTATCGGTGGCCCTCTGAGAGGGCTCTCCGCGGGCCTGGCGCTCGAGATGAGTGATGAGGATGTTCTTGGGCTTCGCTCCCCCGAACCGTACAGTGGCTGCACGCTCCCCCACGCTTTCCACCACTCCTGACCCGAAAGTCGCATGTGTGACTCGGTCACCTCGAGTTAACTCAGACATTCACCCTCCGTCGGCGTAACTTCACCATAGGGAATGCTCACTATCTGTTGATGGTGTGGCCCGGCGTCGGCTCTCCGAGCCGTAACTCCCAAGCCGTTTGCCTGCCTACGCCCTCCGATCAAGGTCATTGGGCAGTCCTGGCTTGCCAACAGTGCACCCGCTGGGGCACCGCATTGGTCTTGTCCCCACTACCGCTAAGACAATGCTACCGCCGACGCCCTGTGTCGCGGACGACCCGCATCCTACCGTCACGACGTGACCTCTCGATCTCCGAACGCACCCTTGCGAATGAGGACCCGAACTCGCTTGTCTACCGCCTCCTTCATGTCGGCACTGCATCGGCCGAAACCGAGCAGGCGAACCGCATTCGTGGCGATCTCTGATGCCGCGATGCCGCAGGAATCCTTCACCACTTTGCGTATTGCCGCTTCCACCTCCTCCGGAGCAACAAACGCCAGGCGGCGAACGGTGGGCGGCAGGCTCGACCGATCACGAATCGGAGCATCAGTCATGTCTGGGGCCCAATAGAAATCGCCTCTCTTGCGGACGTTCCCTCGTTTAACGGCTGAGGCGCATCCACGTTCGATTGCATCGTGGATTCGACTACCTACCCGTTGGAGACCAGCCGCATCTGTGACGCGTCGGCATATCTCCTCAATGTTGATGGGGCTCTCCGCGGCTACGACCTCGGCAACACGGTTGCCCAGCTCTTCGGGCGGCACCTCGTGAAGCTGCCGCTTCCCCAACCTCAGGCTCAGCGAGGCTATTTTATAGGCTGGGACAGCGGTGCTCGAACATACTCCAGCCGAGGGAAGTTCACGCACTATCTCTGCCGCCACCGACTGCGCTGATCGCGGTTCGGAGACCCGGTCTGCCACCTTGCGCTGCAAGCCTGCGGCCTCGATGGCTTCGGCAAGACGTTTCAACTCCTTCTCGGGCTGCCGGAACCAGCTCGTGCTCCAAATTCGATGGATGCTCCACCCCAAGCCTTCGAGCACCTGCTGGCGAAGCCTGTCACGATCTCGCGCAGAGCGCGCGCTATGGTAGGTCGCCCCGTCACACTCTATCCCCAGGAGGTACCTGCCGGGTCGGTGTGGATCCCTCACCGCCAGATCGATGAAGAATCCGGCCGAGCCGACCTGCCGATGGACGTCGTGTCCCTGGCCAACCAACGCCTCATAAACCGCGTCCTCGAACGGAGAGTCATCATCCCGCGCCGTCCGTTCAGGCACGCCTAGACGCCCCGTCGCGGCGTACTCAAGGAAGGTCTTGAGGGCCCGGACGCCGCGCTGATTGCTTCGCTCCAAGTCGATGTCGTCGGCGGTAAGGTTCGTGAAGACTTCACAACGTAGACGCGCGCGAGTAATCAATACGTTCAGCCGCCGCTCGCCTCCGTCACGGTTTACCGGGCCGAAAGCCATCGCCACATAACCCTCCTCATTGCGGCCGTAGCCCACGCTGATGAGAATGACGTCGCGCTCGTCGCCCTGCACGTTCTCTAGGTTCTTCACAAAGAAAGGCTCATGGGGATGCGCGGCAAAGAAGTCCTCGCACGCATCGTCCTGGCGTCGAAGGTACTCCAACTGCTCTTGGATGGCTTCCATCTGAGCGGCACTGAACGCGACCACGCCGAGCGTGAGCTGTTCTCCCGTCGGCCGATCAGCCTGCGCCCGGGCATGGTCCATCACCGCCTCGGCAACAACCTTAGCCTCGACCAAGTTCTTGCGACTCTTACCCCGATCGTATACGCCCTCCGGAACATGGTGGTAGCGAAGGCCCAGCTCGCGACGCCCCCCGTCCGGGCTCGGGAAGACGACCAGCTTGTCGTCGTAGAATTCGTGGTTCGAGACGGCAATCAAGGATTCGTGCCGACTGCGGTAGTGCCACTTGAGCATCGCTCGCTTTGCACCCTGGGAGCGAAACAATCCAAGGATGCTCTCGATATCGCCTGTGACGTCATCCTCCTCGCGGTCATCTGCGTCCACCACGGAATCAAAGAAACTCGTCGGGGGCAGCTGCTGGTCATCGCCAACGACTACGGCCTGTCGAGCCCGCACAATGGCGCCGAACGCATCGACGGGTTTCACTTGGCTGGCTTCATCGAATACGACCAGGTCGAACTTCACGCTTGCAGGTGCCAGATACGCGGCGATTGACAGCGGGCTCATCATGAAGACCGGTTTGATTGCTTGTACGGCGTTGCCCGAATCGCCCATCAGCTTGCGGATCGGCAAGTGACGAGCCCTCTTGTTGAACTCTCGCCTGAGTACGGCAAGCTGCCCTGCCCCATCCTGTGGTGGGAGCTGCTCCCAATGGGCTCGTGCGATACGGGCGCGTGTAAGCTCTAGCGTGAGTCGGTCCAGTTTGCGGAATTTCTTGGCCAGTTGATCCTGCCGTTGGCTGTCAACCTGCGCAAGGACCGGTCGCTCCCTTAGCGCTCTCTCGTAGAGTGCGCTGTACCAAGACCAACGGAACGCGTCGACCAACCCGGTGACTACTTCTGGATCTGAGCCAAGAGAGTCAACGACCGCAGAGAGTCCGTCCGCCTCGCACGCGGCGCAGAGGTGGTTCAGGCCAACGATGTCATGCAGTTCGGTCCTCCTGCCAATCCAGGAGGCGATACGCGCCGACGTCGCTGCAAAGGGCCGCTTCTCTAGCTGCATCTCACCCAAAGCGAGCTCTCCGGTCATCTCAAGCAGCGCGAGAAGCTCGACGATGGAGTTGGTCATCCCCGCTAGCGCGGCCTCCAACTCCATCGCAGAAAGTTCGAGCCCCGCACTTCTCTCGCTGGAGAGTGCGTCAAATACCCAGGTTTGAAGTCTCCCCTCTCTTGCCTCCCGATGGACCCCGGCGACGAAATCTAAGGTGCTTACGAGGCGGCCCCAATCGGTCTCGGCGCCACGCCATTGGGCGCCAAACAGCCCGGCGGCGAGCGGCTCCAGTCGCTGATGGTCGGTGAACTCCCGCTGTGCGTATTCAATCGCGTCCAAGGCCGCAAGAACAGCGTCCACGCTTTCTGGAGGAGCGCCACGGAACAGTTCCCGCATGTGTTGACGGGCGCTTCGATACTTACCGGAAAGCCCCCGCCACCACTTGCCACCGAACCCGGCAATGGTGGCTCGCACGTCGGTAACGTCCGCCTGCCAGGCTGTCGGATTGAGTACGGCGTCGAACTGCTTGTGCAGGTGCTGCAGTTGGGCGCCGGAGAGAATCGCTCTTCTTGCGTCTCGCTCCCGGTCAAGCCAATCTGGCAGCGCGAGAGCCAGCCCGCGCACATCGGGGGCCACCGCAACCCGGTGAGCGACCGCTAGTAGTGATCTGGCCTCGGAGGGGGACAGCGGCTCAGGACGGCCAAGTTCCACCGAAACCCGTTTGACTGCTGCGCGCGCATCGCTCAGACCTGCTCCAGCTGCAGACAACGCGGCTTGGATGTCCGCATCCTCGGACGGTAGCAGACTGAGTCTGCGACTTCCCCAGAAGAGATGGGCCGGCGGATGACCTGTCACCTGCAGCTGCCCCTGCAACTCTTCCACCAGCGCAAGGTTGTGCCTGAACACCTTGGCCGCCCATGAATCCATGCCGACAAGAGCAAGGCTTGGGATTGGGCGGGAAGGACGGAATCTCATCATCCGCAAGAGTTCACCCAATGCGCGGTACGGAGTCACCCCGCTGTCTCCGACTGGCGTGTTCAAGGCAACACAGTATTCGTTGAGTCGCTGCCGTGTAGCGAGAAGAGCGTCTAGGTCACCGTCACCATCGCTTGGCTTGGGTCTCCCCAGCGTGAGAGTGCGCTCGAGTTCCCTGAGGATCGCCTTCTTGTTGGCCTTGTGACTGTGCAACTCGAGGCAGGAATCACCGATGCCGACGTGGTCCAAGCGTCGTTTTACTACTTCAAGCGCAGCGAGCTTCTCCGAAACAAAGAGTACGGTCCGGCCCCGGGCAAGTGCTTCGGCAATCACGTTGGTAATGGTCTGCGATTTTCCAGTGCCTGGGGGGCCCTGCACCACCATGTTCATGCCGGCACCGATCTGCATGATTGCGAGCACCTGTGAGCTGTCGGCGTCCATGACCTGATGGGGTTGAGCGCCGTCCGGTGCGTCGTCTACCTGATCCTCTTCTCCGATAGGGAAGGCGTCGTTCTGGAAGCCGTCTTGCATCAACGCGCGAAGGACCGGGTGATTCTCAAGGCGCTCGTTCTCGGGCCAGCCCTCACCGTCGAGATCCCGATACATCCGGAGTTTGGCAAAAGAGAAGAAGCCGAGAGCAATGGCCCTGTCATCGACCTCCCACCGCTTCTGTGTGCGAATGGCCTTCTTGACGCTCTCAAGGTAGGCGGGCACATCCAGATCCTCACCCTCGGACAAGGGCGGCAGAGTGACCCGGAACTCCGTTCTTACCTTCTCGCTGAGCGACAAGTTCGATTCGATGTCGTCACCCGAGTACCGCAGTTCGAACCGCTCGCGCGCGCTTGAACGCTCAAGGGCTACGGGGATCAGGATCAGCGGTGCTCGTCTCGCTTCTTGGGTGTCATCGCTCTCGAACCACGTGACCATCCCAAGGGCCAGGTAGAGGATGTTCACCCCCTGCTCTTCGATCGAAGTGCGAGCGGCGTAATAGGTAGACAGCAGACGGGACTGCAGCCTCGCGGACGCGAGGGCAGTCTGCAGTTTGGTGTCGGTATGGCGGAGAGCGGTCCCGTCGTTAGCTTCTTCCGGCTGGTCAAGCGCCAAGGACTCGACGGATTCCGGCTCCATGTCGAGCGTTACCTGCAAATCCTTTTCGGGGGAGGGGAGAAAGGTCATGGCCTTACTCTGACCCACCAGAATCCTGAACACCTCCGCCGGAAGCTCGTCGATTACCTCGAGCCCTCTCGATTTCAGAGATCGGTAGCTGATCAGAGGGTTGCGCAACCCCAGGTCAAGGAGATCCTTGCGGGCCGCCTCTAGCCTCGTGCCCAGAGTGCTGGACTTCACTGCCATGTGATCCCCTCCAGGATAAGACGTCGGACACTGCTTCCAGCGACCGTAAAGGTCAACGGCTGGTTACTCCCCCGCGCGTGCAAGGCTAGAGTCAATCGACTTCTCACCGGAAACGACGGCAATCCGACAGAGACGCCTTGCCATCGTACTACTTCGTCCGGACGAAAACGGAGCGGAACGTCGGTTTCCTCGCCTGCCCATGCGAACGCGTGACCTGTGGGATCGTGAACCGCTGACAGACAAACTCAGTTCGGGGGCGAACGCCCAGACGAGCTCCGTGAGTCACGCTTCGCTGGCGCCCAGGGAAGAGGCGCCCTAGCTCTTCAACCACCGATTCTGAAGCTGCCCTGACTGTTTCAGCTGTCGCGGTACGCACGAGGCATAGCCTGAGAGCCATGTCCACGGACGCTCCCTCGAGAACCAGGGGTTTTTGTGCTGACACCATGGAAGAATGGTACGGGCTTGGCAGATGATCACATCGAAGTGTAGTTCGCTGGGGGGGCGTAGCATCTGTAGGCGTCGAGCACAGCGACGCTCCGACGGCGCATCTGGCTAGGACTCACTCCCTCTTTCGCGTCCAAGCACCACGAGCTCCTGGCAGATACTTGCGATTCTACGTCTCCTCCTCTTCGGGGTAAGCAGACTCGTCGTAGGCCTCGTCCCCACGATGATCTATGGCGTCGCTGAACGCAAGCATGGCCTCCCGCAAGGCGTTGTCGGATTCCCTTAGGCTCTTCCGGGCGGAGACCACATCTGCCACCAACTCCCGCTGTCTATCAATGCTCTCCGGGAAACAGATCTCGAGAGCCTCAAAGTCTTCGATCTGAGTCCGGCGCCGATTGCTGTGACCCGTCGTGATGGCCCGAAACGCTCGTCGATAGTACCTACTCCTAAGAAGCGTTGAAAGGAACGCCGGATCAAGGCGCTTATCCGTGATCTCATACACTGGGAACTCGCCGCTAACCAATGCATCGCCGAATGCCTCGGTGACCACCGAAATGCACCCCTTCCACAAATCGATGCCCGAGAACACGACATCCCCGGCGCGGACTCGGAACCACTTGGTGGGCATGTCGGCGAAGTACATGCCCTGCCATGAAGGAGGGTTGCGACCCTTCCCTGACTCACGCAGTCTGACATCCCCAGTCTGCGAGATCGTTAGCACGGTGACCTCTTTATCGGGCTCCGTCTCGGGAGTCACGCGTTCCTCGCGGTGTCTCATCACCTCCCGCAAGGGCAGCGTGGTCCAACCTTCAGGCGCGATGCTCCGCTCTTCCTGCTTGAACAGAAAGTACTTAGGATCGAATCGATGGCTAGAATGAGCTAGCCACATCTCAGCCACGCCGATGGCCATGCAATCGGGCATGACGTGCCCGTCGTAAGTGGCCGGGTCATTCCGGAATCGCCGTAGCTCCCCCAGGATGGACCCGGCTTGGTCCTCACACACGAGACCCGTAGTATCCGCTGCGTACAGCTCATTCTCGCCGAACTTCTGGCCAGTGGCTGTATATCCGATCGTGTTGGCTTCCGCGAGAAACACACGGTAGTCGACCGCCCGGAGCCCCGCGAGTACGGCGCCATCCTCGTCCTCCCCCATTACCTTGGCGTCGCTGTACGCGCGACTCCACCGTGCACGCTCACCGGCGGTGAACTTGCGCAAGAACAGGATAGAAGTCTTGTTCTGTGCTCCGGACTTTCGGAAGGCGAAATCGGGCAGAGACACGATCGCCTCGACCACCCCGTGCTGCAGAAGGAACTGTCTCACCTGTGGACAGTTTGAGAGGACCCCTTGGTTGTTGAGAAGACCATCAGGAATAACAAAAGCCAACCGACCACCTTCGCGAAGCATTTCAATGCCGCGCTCGAGAATGACCTGCTCTGATGCAATCTGAGTGCGACCCGTCGCTACGGAGAAGTTGTGCAGGCTATTAGATCCGAGATGGTCGACGTCGTCGTCCTTCACGGTATCGCCGAAGGGGGGATTGCCAAGAACTCGGTCGAATCCGCCCTTCCAGCTCGTTAGGAGCCGTTGATTCTGGAAGTCAACGTCTAAGCAGCTACGGTCGCCTTCGATGTTGGTATGACCGTCGTGGTGGAGCAGAAGATTAATCTTCAAGATGCGTGCCAGAATCTCGTGGATCTCAATGCCGTACACGTGGAGCATCGCAAAATCGTACTTCTTGCGCTCTATCTCGGGCTGGCCGGCGAACTGAGCATCAATGGCATGCCATACCTGTAGCAAGGCCTCCAGGAGGAAGCCCCCACTGCCGGCCGCGGGGTCTATCACGTACTGTTGATGCCCTATCTCGCTCGCCGCCACCATGAATCGGCAAATCGGCCGCATCGTAAAATACTGCCCGAGCTCTCCCCGAAAGACCGTCCCGAAGAAATGTTCGAAGGCCTGCCCTATCGTATCGACGTCAGTATCGACAATGCTTATGTCCTGCAGCACCTCGACAATGGCGTATATTTTCTCGTCGGTGAGCCTCACACGCACGCCATGAGGAAAGATGCTCTTGTCCTGATCGGCGGCCTCCGCGAACAGGCGATGTACCCGATTCGATACGGTCGTAGCGGTCTCGCCCGACCCTATCTGAAACCTTCTGGGCGCCCCGTTCGGGGTCGTTCTCTCATCGTGGACCTTGGCGAAGAGAAGCTTGCTCCACTCATCGAAGGACGTGAGCGGATCACGCTTCCCCCCCGACCATATGATCGAATGGGTCTTGCGGACCTTGTTCTCCAACTGACGCGCGGCAGCCGGTCGGACGTCGCTGGGGCCCTTGGCGATGAACCTGTAGGCAGGAGGAGCTCCGAGATACTGAGCCGAGAGGGAGGAGCGATCGCCGCGGCGGTTCGCGTAACGCTCCAGAGCCGGATAGTTCCCTCCTGTGTCGAACAGAATAGAATCGCCCCACTCGTCGTAGAGCGCCATGGGCGAACGCAAGCTGTGAGCGTTACCTATCGCCTGCTCGATACCCTGGTCGCGCGCGACGAGGGACTGACCATCTGCCTTCGTCTCTACAACCAGATAGGGCGACCTACAGCGGTCGTCGGAAAAGACGACGATGTCAGCGAAATCGCCGGGAACACGACGAGGCACTGACACCTCTACCGACATCCGCTTCGGCGGATATCCCTTTTCGACGATGAGCCATGCAACAACCGCGAGCCGCACCCACTCTTCGGGGTCCGACCACGCGTAGTCCTTGTCTGCGCTCAGATGGTAGTGAGCGCGACCTTCCTTCACCTCCAGGAAGCCTCGTGCCAACGCTTCCTGAACGAACGGCTGAGCAAGACACTCATCAACGGTTAGCGCCATAGGGCTGCCTCCACCTATCCTGGGACGGTCCAAACGACTGTGGCTCGAAGGAGGACCCCAATGGGCCACCCCCCGGGTAAGAGTAAGCGACTCTCAGAACTAATTCAGGTGTCAGAGCCACCTACTCTGACACAGACCGCTGCAGAGTTCAAACCGCCTGGAGCCGATAGTCGATGCAAGAGCGGCGGCGGGCGAAACCTCTCTTCTCTCTTCTCGCGTATCACACGCCCGCCGGAGACGACGTTGCGTCGCTCCCTGCATCATCTCCATCAGCGGCGTCTTAGACGAAGCGCCCGGACCGGGCCCGGCCCACGAGTTCCAGGACTCGAGATTGCTCGAAACCCAGCTCCAGTAGAAGCTGCGCCTCGAACATTAGCCGCAACCTCGCGACCGCGCCGATCAGCTGGGACCCCCGGAGTACCTCTCGCGCAGCGTTGGGTGTGAGCGCGTGAGAGTGACTGTTCCGCGTATTCACGACCCGCCTGACGAATTCCTGTGTCCAGCCCAATGCGTTCGCCACCTCGGGGGCACGCGTGCCTAGCTCACCAAGCGATTGGCCAAGACTCTTCACGTTGGCTCCGCTGAGCCTTTCGCGAACCCACATCTTGTGATGTTGGGGCAGCAAATCGACTACCTCCTTCACCTTGCGGCGGTGCTCGCTCTTGGCGACCACGAGCGGCTTGCACACCGAGCGATGCAAGCCCTCCAACGCAAAAGTCATCGTCAGACAACCAAGATCCGGGCCGGGTACTTGGCGATTCAGAACCGCCTTGTAAAAGACGAGTGAATGCCGCAGCCGCTCGGTCAACTCCATCCACCTTGGCACGAGAGACCCGAAGTCCGAAAGGACGACGTCGAAGGGGAGAAACTCGTCGGCGTATGAGTGTTCCCTCGCATTGCCCGTCGGGGCGAAGTACAGTTCCACCTCGTGGTGGTGGATGGGGTCTGTCAGGCTTTCTTGAGTGTGTAGGGTGAGTGAAAGTGGCGACAACCCGGTTCCGGCCCCCATGGCTGTCAGAAGCACTACGTCATACAGAGACTCCATGAGATCACGGAATCTGACATCGGTCGTTTCCAGCGTGAGGACGGCCGCGACCTTCTCCTCAACCGAAGCCCGATGTGTGTCTCTACTCACTGTCGGCAGCCATTGGAGTGCGACAACGGCCTCGTGGCCGTGCTTCGGGAGTCGGACGCGTGCTTCAATGGCAGCTGGCTGCTCATAGGCGAATGAGCCGAAGGTGGAGCCTCCGTCTGTTGGGGCTGCTCGGACTCCTGACACCCGCACCCAAGCCGAAAGATGTTCAAACTCGCCATCGATGCGTCTGAAGACTGCCTCGCCCTCGCCAGCGTAGTGCCGCCCGACGAGGGCCCAAGTAGCTATGTATCTGGCGGAAGTCGTGCCGGGGAGAGATGTCTGCGACCAGACTAGCGGGCATCGAAACAAGGTGACGGCGCGTCCGGTAGAGGTGACGCCCAGGATTACGGGGACCGTCCCATCGCCGAACGAGCCCTGCACTTCAAGTTGGAGGCTATCGCCGGGCTGGTAGCTTAGGTTTCCGGACAGATTTGATTGCGGATCATTCGGGACCCACCAAATGCCCTGGTATTTGAGTCTCTCAAACACGCGGATTCGGCCCCGGGCTGTCTTTCCTGCGGCTACGAATTGCAACAGGGCGGCGAGGATCCACCTCGCGCACTCTCAACGTGCGCGAAAGACGCATGCGGGTCCTCCCCCCACCCAAGGGCAAAACCTTGCCGACGCCAGTCAATCTACGTTTGCCCGCGCAGTGCGGAAGTCGCGAGTGAGGCGGAGTCGGAGACGCATTGGCAAATCGGCTGGTGGCGATTGAGGAGAACGCGTGCTAGCACAACGAGACTCCCGACCTCCAAGATCATACCGCCGAGAACGAGCCACTTCTCCCAGCGGGGTACACGCAAGGACATGATTGCCTCTGGGACGACCCAGGTCTGCAAGACCTGCAAGAGCAGTACTCCGCCCAACACGACGACGGCCATCAAGAGAAACGGCAACCTCATCTCCCTCGTGGGCCCGTCTTTGCCGGCCGTCACAACGGCGTGTTGTGGTAGAACTGCCAAATCCAAAGAAGAATGCCGGCTCCGCAGGGCACATTCGATGCGAAGGGCAATAGTTGCCGCCCGCTTCATCCGGCCCATCTCGACCAGCCAAAAGGTTCCCCCAAGCAAGACAATTAGGGGCCACGCGATTTCCCCGAGGCGAATCGCCAGAGAAGGAAGACCGGGTCCGTGGATGGTCCCCTCTGGCGGGGATGCCCCAATCAGCGACACCTGGATGGCAAGAACCGCTGCGCCCGCCGCAAGACTCCAGTACGTCACAGACTGCATGGCGCTCTTGGCTGTGGCATTGGCCGACTGTACACCTTCGTGCATCGATATCAGCACAAGATCCGCGGCGGTGGGGGACGCGGGAGGGGGCTGGCCCCCTTCCCCCATGTGTTTCTCCGTCACTCGCTCCCGCACCCGCGAAACCGCCTCCGACAACACCGAAGCCCTCCGTTTGCCGCACGTCCACACCCTGCCATCGAGCCACTCTACTATTCTAGGCTACCAGCCGGCTCCGGTGAAGTTCTTGACCGTTCTGCCGCTAAGTAGTGTCGCCACCCAACTGCCCTCCTCACTCGCACACTCATTCCCAGCGATGGTGTCTGAACCCAGCGAACTCCCTTCCGACCTTGACTTCCGTCCGCCTGGAGCGAATATGGTGCCAACCAAAGGAGGCACCATGCGCAGCACCGCCATCGCCTACCCCCTCGAAGACCTGCAAGGCTGGGAACGCTCCCTAATGGCGTTCCTGGTCGAGAAGGAGCGCAGATCCGGCTCCCGCCGCACCGTGGAAGGCTACTCCCGCATGCTTCAAGACTTCTTCGGCAGATTGAGCAAGACCCCGGATGAGGTCAGCGCTCAGGATGTCTTCATCTGGGCGCACGGCAAGGGCGTCTCCGGCCGAGACCCCTCCCCCATCACCATCGGCGCCCGGATGGCCTGCGTCTCCTCCTTCTTCCGCTTCCTCATGCGCATGGAGATCGTCGATCGGAATCCGTGTGATCGCCTGGAGCGACCCCGGACAACTCCCTCCCCGCCGCGCGGGCTCTCAGCCCTCGATGTGCAGAAGCTCCTGGCCGCCGTCCCGGACACGCGGGTTGGGCTTCGCAACCGTGCCATCCTCCTGACACTGCTCCTCACCGGCAGACGGCGGGCGGAGGTGTTCCGCCTGACTCGCGGCGACCTCGCCTTCGACAACGACGTTTGCTTCTACTGCTACCGAGGCAAGGGTGGGAAGACCGGCCGGCGAGAGCTCCCGGAGCCCGTCGTAGAAGCGCTCAGAGCCGCGCTGCGGGCTCGGGACGTAGACCTGGAGGTGATGGGCGCCTCCAAGTCCTTGTGGGGCGTCACGAGCGGCACGTTCTACGCCCAGCTCCAGCGACACTTCCGAGAGGCGGGACTTCCTCCGGCCGGGATCCACATCCTCCGACACACCGCCGCCAAGCTCCGTCGCGATGCAGGTGAGAGCATTGAGGACGTGTCTCGGTTCTTGGACCACACGTCGCTCGCGGTCACGACAACCTACCTGCGGCGGCTGGAGGGGCAGGAAGATCATGGGTGGGGTCGGGTGGCGGAGGCGATTGGGGTGTGACCGGGCCGGTCAGTACTTCCGTCCGAGGGCACTGCTAGCCTCCTCTGCTCCACTACCTGCCCGCGGAGTGCTCCATGGACGTTCAATCTCACGTGCGCTTGCTCTTGTGTGGCGCCACAAAGGGCGCCGCCGATGCTTGAAGGAAAAGAGGCGAAAGGCGTCCATCCGAAGCCCTCCGCACCCGTCCTGAGCAGGCGCGCGCGCCGGGGTCTCTTCCCCTACGGCCGAACCCGCGCGCGACGCATCTTCTTCCTGGTGCTAGCCCGGCAGGCACCACAAGTGCGCCATGCCCTGGCGTGGGCCGTGTGTCACTGTCAGACCGTCCTCATCAGCGAGATTGACAACCCGGCGTACCTGCGTTTCCTGGCAGAGCGTCACGGGCCCCTTCGCGGGGCGTTCAGCGCGGGTCTCTCCCTGGACGAGGCACTCCGTGACCTCGTCGACTTCGCGGCGATGTCCCACTGGTCGCAGTTAGCCGCTGATGAGCGTCCGATCCTAGCCCCCGTACGGGACGAGCTCACCTCGTGGGCCGAGGTGCATCATCTCCGAGAGCCGTGGTGTCTTGACACCGCCCTTGAGACCGCGCTCACGTGGCCCGTAGACTACCTTCGGCAGAGTATCTACCATCACCTCTTCCCGACGATTGTCGAGAAGATCTACCCCTTCGGAACCAAGGGCTTCTTCCCACGAGGGCTCGAAGATCCCTCCCCTTTCGAGCATCTTCACCCTGCCTTTGCCCTTGAGCTCCCTGGCTGGACGAATCCCTTCGAAGAGGATCCGCTTCAGGCGCAGGAACGGTTGGAAGAGGCTATCCGCGCCGCGCTCGAGGAGCACCTGGCCCTACGCTGCCTGTCGCTCGAGAAAACCTACGGCGTGCGCCCGCACCACCGCCGCTTCCGCCGAGCACATTACGAATGGCTGGTCCGCTACCAATGTCAAGATGAGAGTTTCGAGCAGATCGCCCGCTCCGCCAAGTACAGTCGCCAGGCTGTCTCTGCCATCGTTCACGATCTCACCCATCTCCTCGGACTCACACTCCGACCGGAGAAGCGCGGACGACCAAGGGGGGCCCGTGATCGGGGTCCGCGTAGCGCACGGCGCCGATAGGAGAAGTGAAGGACCTCGTCGCCGCGCACAGATCCGCACAAGTCGCCACACCTACGCGGTCCGCAACCCCAGCGACTAATCGCTCCCTGAAGCCTCTTACTGGTGCTCAACACCAGCGCGGAGGCAACAGACGTGGGCAAGCGCACGAGCGGGCACGGCAACCGAGGGGACGAGCGGCACGACCGCCGACTTGCTAACCCCCTCCCCATCGAGCGTACATGGTCACAAGACCATGACGCCATGCTCGCCGCGCTCCGGGTCGTCCTCGGACTCCCCCGCCGCCCGGTGAGCTTCTTCCGGGAGGATCGTCCATGACGCGAGCCGCCACCGCCCCGCACCACGAGCCTCTGCTCGTGGCCGTCTACCAGCGAGTCTCTTCCGCTGAGCAGCGCGAGAAGGAGAGCATCGAAACCCAGACCTTCGTCATCGACCGCTACCTTTCCGATCATCCTGAGCTCCGAGCCTACAAGCACTACCTCGATGACGGCGTCTCGGGGTCGATACCGCTGGCCCAGCGTCCGAAAGGACGAAAGTTGGTGGAGGACGCCATGGCCGGACTCTTCACCAAGGTCCTCGTGACCCGAGCAGATCGGTTGGGGCGGGACGCCCGGGACCTCCTGAGCGCCTTCAGTCTACTGGAAGGTCTCGGCATCGAACTCGTGGGTATCACGGAATCCCTGGACGATTACCTCACCTTCGGGGTCAAGGCCGTCGTCTCCGATCACGAGAAGCGGCGTTTCCTTGAGCGTTCGGCAGAGGGCATGGAGCGCATCGTCCGCGCTGGCTACTACGCTGGAGGCATCATTCCCTTAGGCTACATGCCTGACGGGCAAAAACCCCGCCAGAAGCTCGTACCCTCGGACATCCTGATGTGGCGGGACATGACCGAAGCCGACCTGGTCCGCTGGATCTACGATCGCCTGGCTCTGGATCGATGGAGTTGCCCCCGGATCGCCAAGGAGCTGAACGCCATGGGGGTCCCCACCGCCTACGCTAAGGACCGCCGGTACGTGCGAGGCAAGCGCACCGAGGAGACCTGGCGACCTGCACGGATCGCCAATCTGGTCCATAACAGCGTGTACCGCGGCGTGTACGTCCACAACAAGCGGAGCCGGAAGCTCGACCTCATCTTGGTTGAGTGTGAACGCTTGGTGTCGGATGAGATCTGGTATGCGGCGAAGGAGACCCTGGCTTCAAACTTCATCATGGCCAAGAACACCACCCGACACTACTTTCTGCGTTCCCTGATCAAGTGCGGACGGTGTGGACACGCCTACACGGGAAGCTGGCAGAAGACCGGGGTGCGCTACCGCTGTTGCGGGGCGCTTACCCGTCTCCAAAAGGAGGAGCGATGCCTGGGCAAGGAGATCAAGGGCTCACTCCTCGAAGAACCCGTCTGGGCCGACCTGGAGCACTATCTCCGCAACCCCGGTGGCATCCTCCACGACCTACTGCAGGAGATGGAGGACGCGAGCCAAGTCGACCCCCGGGTGGAGAGGCGAGCACAACTCCAGTCCGCTCTTGCTGCTCGGCAAGTCGAAAAGCAGCGACTGCTCCGCGGCTATCTGAAAGAGGTGATCACCCTGGAGGAGTTCGAGTTGGAACGCGTGGACATCGATACTGCTATCACGACGCTGGAGCTCGGTCTCGAAGAACTCGGCGTCGAAGAGACTCCTGAGTATGTGGATATGGCAACTGAGGATCTTCTCGACCAACTGCGCCAACGGCTGGACTCCGGCCTCTCGGATGAGGATCGGCACGAGGTCGCTCGGCTCCTGGTGAAGGGGATTCTGCTCCACACCGACGTTGACGCGGAGGGGAAGAAGAAAGCGCGAGCTCACGTGACCTACCGCTTCCCTGTCGTAGTTAAAACCTGCACGGGCACGGGTTCATTGCCGCTATCAACGTGAACCCTGCGGGCATGACGACGCTCCCACGTCCTCGGCTGATCACAACCAGGTCCTCCTCGAGAGGTTGCCGCAGTGCCTCCAAGGTGTCGCGGGCGAATTCCGGCAACTCGTCGAGGAACAGGACCCCGCGATGCGCGAGGCTCACCTCTCCGGGGCGCAAGGCCGGACCGCCTCCTATCAAAGCCGCGCGGGAGGCCGAGTGGTGAGGCGCGCGGAAGGGCCGCCGACGTACGAGACCGTCCTCCGGGCGGTGGAGACCGGCCACACTCCACACCCGCGTGACTTCGAGCGCTTCATCCTCATCGAGCGGGGGCTGGATGCTCGGCAAGCGACGTGCCAGCATCGTCTTCCCGGAGCCGGGAGGACCTGCGAGGAGGACGTGATGCCCTCCGGCCGCGGCCACCTCAAGAGCCCTGCGGGCTCGGCCGTGGCCGGCGATGTCGGCGAGATCACACCCCGAACGTATCTCCGCGTCGATGCGGGGCAAACGCGCCATCCATCTCCGGCCGCGCTCCTGCAGCCGCTCGCGCGTGCGCCCGTCTCTTAAGGCACCTACTGCTTCAGCGAGACTCGCGACACCTACAGCCTCCACGCCCTCGACACAGGACACTTCCGGGAGACCCCATACAGGTACGACCAGAAGCTCGATGCGATCGTCGCGGGCCGCCTCCGCCACCGGGAGCATCCCCCGCACCACTCGGACCCCGCCATCCAACGCGAGTTCACCCACGGCGCCCACCCGGCGCAGCGCCCGGCCGGCCAGGTACCCGGAAGCCCCGAGGACGGCCAGCGCGACGGGGAGATCGAAACCGGGGCTCTCCTTCCGGACGTCGGCCGGCGACAGGTTGACGGTGATCCGACGTGTTGGCAGGGGCAGACCGCTACTGACCGCGCTGGACCGCACCCGCTCGCGCGCCTCGCGGACCGTCGCGCCCGGCAGACCGACCACGGTCATCCCCGGCAAGCCCGGTCTCACGTGGGCCTCAACCCTCACCGGCACCGCGGTGGTTCCGACCACCGCGTACGCCCGCACCGCCGCCATCCCCATCTCCGGCGCCCTCAGCGCCCGGGGCCCAGTACATCGCGGAGGTGTGCCAGACTCCGCAGTGAGCCGTCGATATCCAGCATGACCACCACCACGTCGAACCTCACCTCCGGCGTGGCCCTTCCGCGTTCGGCCATCCACCAAGCGGCAGCCGCCCTGAGCCGCCTCTCCTTTCGAGGCCCCACGGCCTCGAGGGCCTCGCCGAAAAAGGAGCCCGAGCGCGCTTTGACCTCCACGAAGACAAGCGTGCAGCCGTCCCGGCACACCAGATCGATCTCTCCGACGGGCGTGCGGTGGTTCTGAGCCACGATCTCCCACTCATGGGAACGCAGATAGTCGCTCGCCGCGTCCTCCGCCCGTCTGCCCCGCGCCACAGAGGTGAGTGCCATGCCGGCCTCCTTTGGTGGGCGCGCAGAGGTAGCCGCCGGCGCCCGATGGATGCTCTCTCGTACCCGCAGGCTAGCTCGACGGGCACGCGCAGCACATCGGACCTTGGTCTCAGCTTGGCGGATCTACGCCCGCAAAGCTCCGGCGATGGATCGGGCAGGGGCCGAGACCGTTCAGGGCGGCCCTGTGCAGAGTCGTGCCGTAGCCGACGTGCTCCTCGAACCCGTAGCCCGGATACCGGACGGCGAGGGCGCGCATGAGGCGATCCCGGGTGACCTTGGCCACGATGGATGCGGCGGCGACGGCGGCGCTCCGGCCGTCGCCCCCCACCAGCCCCACGCACACCAGGTCTTCGTCGGGCAGATCGAAGCCGTCCACCAACGCCAGGTCGTAGCGCCCGCCAAGACGGCGCAACGCCTCGGCGAGGGCGGCGATGTTCGAACGATGGAGACCTCGCAGATCGATCGTCTCGGAGGATACCGCGACGATGGCCACCGAGTGCGCGGTAGCGAGGATACGACCATAGAGAACCTCTCGGACACGAGGCGAGAGCACCTTGGAGTCTGTGACCCCGAGGAGTCGGCGCCGCACCGGACGAGAGTAGTCCAAAGCGACGGCGGCGGCGACCAAGGGGCCGGCGAGACAGCCGCGCCCCGCTTCGTCGACACCCGCGACGATCGCGCCCGGCGACGGAGAGACCGCGAGGCGGCGACGATCGAAACCGAAGGGATCACGGAGAGGGACACGCGGACGGACGCTCACAACCGCGCCGCGCCGGCTGCTCTGGGGGGCCTAGAGACCACCGATCTTGCCCGGCGGCCAGTATACGAGAAAGGCCTCGCCGAGGATACTCTGAAGCTTGACCGGGCCGAACACCCGACTGTCACCGCTGCGATTCCGGTTGTCCCCCATCGCCCAGACGTATCCCTCGGGCACCGTCTCCTCCGGGAAGACACCCTCGATGTACTCCTCCTTGAGGTACGGCTCGCTCTGTGGCTCCCCATTGACGAACAGCTTCCCATCCTTCACCGCCACGGTGTCGCCGGCGAGCGCGGCCACCCGCTTGATGTAGTCCTCGTCGGGGGCGATGGGCGGGTGGAACACGATGACATCCCCGCGCTCCGGTTCGCGAAAGCGGTAAATGAAGCGGTTGACCAACACCCGGTCCCCTTTGACCAGGGTGGGCTCCATGGATTCAGACGGGATGTAGAACGGCTTGACAACGAACTGCTGGATCAAGAGCGCCAGGATGAAGGCCGCGCCCACGATCAGCACGACCTCCAGGAGCGATCCGAGTAGGCTGGAGCCGTCCTCGCTCCTTCGCGCCCTCTTCCTCAACGACATCACGATCGGTCGGAGGAGCTCAGACCCGCTTCTCCTTGACACGCGCCTTCTTGCCGACCTTGCCACGCAGGTAGTACAACTTGGCGCGGCGCACGTCGCCGATGGCCATCACCTCGAGCTTGTCGATCTTCGGCGAGTGGACGGGGAACGTCCGCTCCACACCCACGCCGAAGGACTGCTTGCGCACGGTGAACGTCTCGCGCACGCCCTCGCCTTGGCGCTTGATGCAGATGCCCTGGAACACTTGGACGCGCTCCCGAGTGCCCTCGATCACCTTGAAGTGTACCTTCACGGTATCGCCGGCCTTGAACCGGGGCACATCGTCCCGGAGTTGCTTCTGCTCCAACGTCTGTATCACGTTCATCTCAGTGTTCCCTCTGATGTCTCATGTCGCATTCCAGTACCCGCCCTCTGATGAAGACACGGAAACTTACTCTAAACCCGGACCGAAATCAACCTCAGGCTCGTCCTGGAGCTCTTCCCGACCGCGCCACTCCGGCCACAGCGACGGGTGCGCATGCGCCCGTCTCCATTCTGCGATACGCGCGTGGTTCCCGCTGAGCAGTACCTCAGGGACGTCCGCACCCAGGAAGGAACGCGGACGCGTGTACTGCGGATACTCGACGGCCCCGTCGAGGGCTTCGCTGAACGACTCCTCCCGCAGGCTCTCTTCGTTTCCCAGAACGCCGGGCAGCTTCCGAACCACCGCCTCCACCACCGCGAGCGCGGCGACTTCTCCCCCGGCGAGTACGTACGGGCCGATGGAGAGTTCGCGGCCGGCGAAGAACTGCGCTACGCGGGCGTCGAATCCCTCGTAGCGGCCACACAACAGCACGATATCCCGCGCCTCGAGGGCAAGAGATGCGGCCACGGAATCGTCGAACGGCTCGCCCCCGGGAGTGAGCAGGACGACCTCGCGCATCTCACGCACGCGGGCCGCTTCCACACCGAACACGGCCTCCAGCGCCGCGGCCACCACGTCTACCCGGATGACCATACCCGGTCCCCCGCCGTACGAGGTGTCATCGACCTGGCGGTGGCTGAGTCGACTGTGGTCGCGCATGTTGTGAACGCGCAGATCCACCAGTCCGCCCGCCACGGCGTCCGCGACGGGATGCTGCTCGCGGAACCATTCGAACGCGGCGGGCACAAGGGTCAGTATGTCGATGCGCTTGGGCGCGGGCTCGCTTCGAGAGATCTCGGTCACTCCGCATCCTCGGTCGTGACCCGACCCACCTCAACCACCACGAACCCCGCGCGCAGGTCCACGATCGGAACGATCTCGTGGGTGAAGGGTACGAGGAGTTCCCCGCCCTTCTCCAAGTCTACGGCCAGGATGTCATGTGCCGGGCTCTCGAGCACTTCCGCGACTCGACCCAGCGAACCGAACCCACCGACCGCACGAACCTCAAGACCCACGAGGTCGAACGAATAGTACTCGCCGTCCTCCAGCTCCGGCAGATCGTTCGCGGGCACCTGGAGCACCAGGCCGCGCAGATTCTCGGCGGCCTCCCGGGTCTCGATGCCCGCGAAAGCCACGATCGGCCGACCCTCCATGCCGCGCACACTGCGGATCTCGAGGCGTTGACGCTCCGGGTCCTGATCCTGAGCCTGGCGGAGTCCGGTGCCCATGCGCTCGCCATGCAGAACGGCACCGGGCACGAACCGCTCGGGGTTGTCGGTGGTCACCGCCACCTTGACCTCGCCCCCGATGCCGTGGGCTCGAGACACACGTCCCACTTCTATCCAGTCGGGTCGAGCCATGTGGGTGTGACCGGGCCGGCGCGAGACCGCCTAGTCGACGATCTCCACGATGGCTCGTTTTCCGTTCTTCACGGCGCTGGCCTTGACCACGGTGCGTAGGGCCCGTGCGATACGACCCTGCTTGCCGATGACCTTGCCGATGTCCTCCTTGGCGACGTTTAGTTCCAAGACGACGGTCGTCTCGGTCTCGGTGGCTTCCACCCGGACGTCGTCCGGGTTGTCCACGAGCGCCCTGGCCAGATACTCCAGCAGTTCCTTCAGCTCCACATCCATGAGTAGCCCCCCTGTTCACACTCGCAACAGTCAGCAAGATCCACACGCGTGCACCCGCACCCCCCCGTGCGGACTCTCGGAACTCAGGACTACAGAATACCCTTGATCTGCAGAAGCTTACGAACCGCTCCCGAAGGCTGAGCGCCTTTCGAAAGCCAGTCCTTGGCTTTGTCCGCATCCACTTCCACCGTCGAGGGTTCGGTCTGCGGATTGTAGATGCCGATACTCTCGATGAAGCGGCCGTCGCGCGGAGCGCGCGAATCTGCCACCACGATTCGATACGTGGGGTGTTTCTTGCTGCCCTTTCGCGTCAGTCTGATCGCCGTTGCCATGTCTCACCTCCTCCCACGTGTCGCGTGCCTGCCGCATGCAAGATCCCCACCCTTACATGCCCATCATCTGGAACGGATTCTTGGGCATCTTGCCCGAGCCCAGTTGCTTCATCATCTTCTGCATCTGCTTGAACTGGTTCAGCAGTTGGTTGACCGCCTGGATGTCGGCCCCCGCCCCGGCCGCGATGCGCCGACGCCGACTGCCGTTGATGAGCTCCGGATGCCGACGCTCTTCGGTGGTCATGGAGTGAATGATAGCCTGAATCCGATCGAAGGCGCTGTCATCCACTTGCAGCCCCTTCAATTTGCCTGCGGGCAAGCCGGGTATCATACCGAGTATGCTCTGCAAGGAGCCCATCTTGCGCACCTGCGCGAGCTGTTCCAGGAAGTCTTCGAAGGTGAACTGACTCTTGCGGAGCCGCTGCTCCAACTCGCGGGCGCTCTTCTCGTCCACCGCCGCCTCGGCGCGTTCCACCAACGAAAGCACATCGCCCATCCCGAGGATCCGCGACGCCATCCGGTCGGGGTGGAAGTAGTCGAAGTTGTCCAGCTTCTCCCCGGTGCTGGCGAACTTGATCGGGCGGCCGGTGACGGCTTTCACCGAGAGGGCGGCCCCGCCGCGGGCGTCTCCGTCGAGCTTGGTGAGCACCACTCCGTCGAACTGCACCTTCTCCTGGAATTGCTGGGCAACGTTCACCGCGTCCTGGCCGGTCATCGCGTCCAGCACCAGGAGGATGTTGTGGGGCTTCACCTGCGCCCGGATCTTCACGAGCTCTTCCATCAGGCGTTCGTCGATGTGCAGACGACCGGCGGTGTCGATGATCACCACGTCGCGCCCGGCTTCCCGGCCCCAGGCCACCCCGTTGCGGGCAATGTCCACCGGGTCGGAGGTGGTGCCTTCGTCGTACACAGGCAGATCGAGCTGGACCCCGAGAGTCTTGAGCTGGTCGACGGCAGCCGGGCGGTAGACGTCGCACGCCACGAGTGCCGGACTCTTGCCCTGCTTTACCAGGAAGGCGGCGAGCTTCCCACACGCGGTGGTCTTGCCCGAACCCTGGAGTCCAACCATCATCACCACCGTGGGCGGGCGCGGCGAGAAGGTGAGTTTCGTCGACGTGGCGCCCATGAGCGCGGTGAGTTCGTCGCTCACGATCTTCACGAATTGGTGGGCGGGCGAGAGGCTCTCGAGGACCTCCGCCCCCAAGGCGCGATCCTTGACCCGGGAGACGAACTCCTTCACCACCTTGTAGTTCACGTCGGCCTCGAGCAGCGCGAGGCGTATCTCTCGCGCCGCGCGTTCCACGTCCTTCTCGGTGAGCTTCCCTTGCCCCTTCAGCCCGTCCAGGGCGGATTGGAGCTTATCGGACAGCGAATCGAACATATCTCCCTCGGTGCTGGGATAGGAGGAACAACCCCCGCTTTGCCCGGGACACGACCCCGAGCCCGCTGAGCGTGCCTGGGGTCGGGCGCAGGAGGCGGAGTTTACCGGTCGAGGATACCGCCGTCAAACGAGCGGACGGCCGTCCACGCGGCACACGGGGACGGACGCCGCAGGCGGCTCAGCGCGAACCACCCACCAGACTCTCGTCGAACAAGAGTTCGGTGAAGCCCGCCGCGTCGAAGGGTTGGAGGGCGTCCATCGTCTCTCCGGTACCGATGAGCTTGATGGGAAGATCCAACTCGCGAGAGATAGCGAGGGCGATCCCGCCCTTGGCAGTACCGTCCATCTTGGTGAGCACCACGCCCGTGATGTCCACTGCCTCCTTGAAGAGGCGTGCTTGGATGAGACCGTTCTGGCCGGTGGTGGAGTCGATGGTGAGCAACGTCTCGTGCGGCGCGCCCGGTATCTGCTTCTTCACCACCCGCACGACCTTCTCGAGTTCGCGCATGAGGTTCACCTGGGTGTGAAGGCGGCCGGCGGTGTCGATGATCACCACGTCGGCCTTCCGGGCCTGGGCGGCCGCGATCCCGTCGTACACCACGGCCGCCGGATCGCCTCCCCTCTCGTGACGCACCACCTCGCAGCCGACGCGTCGACCCCACTCCTGCAGCTGCTCCACAGCAGCCGCGCGGAAGGTGTCCCCGGCCACGAGGAGCGGCTCCTTCCCAAGCTCCTTCAAGTGCCAGGCGATCTTGCCTATGGTCGTGGTCTTGCCGGTACCGTTCACTCCAGCCATCAGAAGCACGGCCGGGTCCGAAGAGACGTCGATGCGGGTATCCGCGTCGCAGAAGTGTTCCGCGGAGATCCGACGCAGCTCGGCCAGGAGTTGCGGCCCGTCGGTGATGCCCCCGGCCTCCGCCACCTGTTCCAGCTTCTGGACGATCGAGATCGTGGCATCGACGCCCACGTCGGCGAAGATGAGTGCCTCCTCTATCCTCTCCCAGAGGTCTTCGTCGAACCGGTCCACGATGATGGCCGAGAACTGCTGCTGCAGAGCCTGGCGGCTCTTGCCCAGCCCCTCCCGCAACTGGCGGAACCAACCGCGCTTGCGCTCCTGCGTCGCCTCGACGCTGGAGACGGAGGCACCGGCTTCCACACCCACGAACACCTCGGACCAGTTGTACGACACACGACCTCCTCGCAGCGACACGTCGGAAAGACCAGGGGATGATAGCAGAGGCCCGTCGGACGCCCCCTCGAGCACTGTGAGGGATCAGGCGTCCCCGACCGCACCACCCGCGGCCGTCAGCCGCCTCGACAGTACGCGTGACGTCCCGTCGCCGTCCATCGCGACACCATACAGACGGTCGGCGATCTCCATCGTGCGACGCTGGTGAGTGATCACGATGAACTGAGTGCGGTCCTGGTAGCGTCGGACGAGGGAGAGGAACCGTCCCAAGTTGAGGTCGTCGAGGGCGGCTTCCACCTCGTCCAGGACGTAGAACGGGCACGGGCGAGCCAGGAAGAGACCAAAGAGGAAGGCGATGGCGGCCAGGGCCTTCTCGCCGCCGCTCAGAAGACTCATCGAGCGCGGAGCCTTGCGGGGAGGCTTGATCTCCAGAGCGATCCCGGGGCCCGCGACGGATGCCGGGGAAGCCTCGTCGGCGTCGTCCCCCTGCTCGGGGTCGTCGCCGCCGGCCGCCGCGGGCGCCACCAGCTTCAAGAAGCCCTTCCCACCCGGGAACAGGATACCCACCATCTCCTCGAAGTGGAGGCGTGTGGTCTCGAACACCTCCATGAACGTGGTCTCGATGTGGTCGTCGAGATCGCGGATCACCGAACGGAGTTCGGTCAAGGAACCCTCCAGGTCCTCCCGCTGCTCAGCCAAGAACGTGGCCCGCTCCTCTGTCTCACGGTACTCCTGCTCCGCCAACGGGTTCACCGGACCGATGCGTTCTCGGCGCCTCTCGGCGCGTTCCAGAGTGCCCTCCAGAGTCTCCCGGTCGAAGCCCTCGACCGCGGCGGCATCCACTTCTCGCGGGGACAGGTGACGCCTCCGCAACTCACCGAGTTCCCGCCGCCTCTCCTCCGCCTTCTCTTCCAGGTGAGCGAGGGCGACCCGCGTCGCGGCGAGCGTCTCGCCCAGCTCCGAGGTCGCGCGTTGAAGATCGGCCTCGCGCATGCCCTGGTCCTTCAGTGCGTCCCCGAAACCGTCGGTGGCGGCGCGCGAACGTTCCACCGACTCCCCAAGGGCCTCAGTCTGCTCCGCCAACGCTCGAGCCAATGCGGCCGTCGCTTCGTGAAGGCGACCCAGGACCGGCAGATACGCCACGAGCGCCTCCTCGCGCGCACGCACCTCGGTGAGAACTCCGCAGGCCCGCGCGAGGTCCGAGCGCGCGCGTTCCTGCTCCTCCTCGCGCGCCCGCTCCCGTTCCTTCAACTTCACCGCGAGGACGGCTGCCTGCGCCCGCTTGGCCTCGAGGGCGAGCGCCTCCGCCCGGAGCGCCTCGCTCTCTTCCTTGATGCCCCTCAGCTCGGTTCGCGCCGCCTCCAGAGCGGCGGCGGACTCCTCCAGCCGCTCCCCCACGGAGACCAATCCCGTCTCCATCTCGGCGGCCAGCTCCCCGTCTCGCCGCAGGCGCTCCTCGGCGTCGGCGGCCTCGGCCTCCGCCTCCTCCGTGCGGCGATCCCACAAGCTCACCTCGTCCACGAGGCTATCGCGCTCCCTGTGGGCCTCGCGCACGCCGCCGCTGCACGCCATCAGCACCTCCTCGGCTCGGCGGAGCAGATGGTCCGATTCGTCCGCCCGCTGCGAGGCCGCTGCGGCCTCCGTATCCAGCTTCTCCCGGCCCGCCCGGAGTGCTTCGAGCTCGGCCGCCGCTACGAGGACCGCTTCCGCGGCGGCCTCACCCCGGCGGGCGGCCTGATACATGCCCAACCAGACACGACCACCGGTGGTCACCAGCCTACCCGGCCAGTGTCCGTTGGGCGCTTCCGCCTCTCCCACCACCCGAGTGGGTGGGAGCGCGCGCCGCAAGACCGCCAGCAGCTCGGGGGGGCCCTCGAGGACGTCCCACAGGTCGACCCCGGGAGCCTCGGCTGCCGCCGGCACGCCCCCGGCCTCGCCGCTCCTCCCACCGCCCGAGGGCGATGTCCCCGATCGGTACTCGTTCGGCCACAGCAGCTCGAGGGGGCCTTCTCCTTGGTCCAGCAGGCGTGCGTCCCCTGCCCCGGGGAGCACCACGGCCGACGCCACCGGGCCCAACGCGGCGGCCACCGCACGCTCGAAGCCCTTGTGCACCCGGAGGGACTCCACCACCAACCGAGCGCCGGCGCGAGCGCCCGCCAAGGCCCGGGCCGCGGCCGGCGCGCCCTCACGTCGGGCAGCCACCTCTTCGAGCACCGTGATCCGCGAACCCACGGCGGCCGCCTCGTCGGCCGCGCGACGGGCCCGCTCGCGGGCGACGGACACCTCCTCGCGTACTGTCGCGAGATGCTCGCGCGCAGCCGCTTCCTCCTCCTCGGCGCGGGCGACGACCTCCTCGGCCGCGCTCACCCCGGAACGCCGCCCCGAGGCCGCGGTGCGCACCTCCGCAAGCCGTTCTCCACTCACCCGTGCCTGTGCGGCGAGTTCCTCCGCGCGCCGACCCCGTGCTTCCAACTCGCGCAGCAGGAAGTCCCGCTCCTGCAGGGTGCGGGCACGTTCCGCTTCGAGCCCGAACACCCGGTCCTTCAGGTGGTCTTCCCGGTCGGATACGACCCGGAGTCTAGGCTGCACGTGGGCGAGTCGCGCGGCCCGGCCGGCATCGGCCGCCAGGACCACCTGGAGCCTCCCGGCCGTGGGCGGACCGGTCACCACGACGTCTGAGCGTTGGCGGGCCGCCCGTTCCTCGACCTCCGCAAGCTCTCGCCGCCGTCGCGTTCGCGTGAGATCCGTCTCGTGGCGAGAGAGCCGCTGACGCAGGCTCGACTCCCGCGTCCGGATACGATCGACGTCGGCCATCGCCTGGTGATAGACGGCACTCAGCGATTCGCGCTCCCCGAGGGCGGCCGCAAACCGCTCCTCTTCTAGGCGTCGCTCCCGCCGAAGCCCCGCCAACTCCTCATCCATCTCCCGGCGCCGCGCGGCCGACTCCTCCAAACGCGACCGCGCCCGCGCTACGTCGGCCTCGAGTCCGGCCAGCACCACCACAGCGACCTGCGCCTGGAGGCGGGCCACGTCCTCGGTGGCGTGTGCGTATCGTTCCGCCGCGCTCACCTGCTGCTTCAGCGGGCGCAGCGCGGCCCGCACCTCGCGTTCAACATCGGAGACGCGAACCAGGTTGGTCTTCACCTTCTCGAGCTTGACCAGAGTGCGGTCGCGGCGTTTCTTGTAGCGACCGAGGCCCGCCGCCTCTTCCACGAGCGCCCGGCGGGTGGCGGGCGTGGAATTGACGAGCTCGTCCACCCTCCCCTGAGAGATGACACTGTGCATCTCGCGCCCGAGTCCCACTCCCGCCGCCAGATCCTGTACGTCGAGCAGCCGGCTCGGCGTCCCGTTAATTCGGTACTCCGAAGAGCCGTCGCGCAGCACGCGCCGCTTGATCTCGATCTCTGCGTACTCGAGGGGAAAGATACCGCTCGAGTTATCGAAGACCAGGGCAACCTCCGCCACGGCGGAAGCCTTCTGGCCGTCGGACCCGGAGAAGATCACGTCCTGCATCGAGCGGCCACGGAGTTGGCTCGGGCTCTGTTCGCCCAAGGCCCACAGCACGGCGTCGGCGATATTGCTCTTGCCGCTCCCATTGGGGCCGATGATGACCGAAACGCCCCGCTCGAAGACCAGTTCGGTGGGCCGCGCAAAGGTCTTGAAGCCCTTCAGGTGGATGGCACTCAGGAAGGCCATGGTGTCACTCCCCGTCGCCGGCGGCGGCGCAGGTTTGATCGTCGGCTCGTGGATCGTTGATCTCGGCGGCGGGGTCGTACTCGGGCAGGACGCCCAGGCGACCGAGGGCCTCCCGGGCCGCACGCTGCTCGCTCTTTTTGATGCTCCGCCCGCTCCCCCGACCGAGGGCCTCACCACCGGAACTGACCCGTGAGCGGAAGACCCGGTCGTGCGGAGGGCCCTCTTCCTCCATCAGCTCGTACTGGGCGACCCGACCTTCCGCCGCCAGCGTCTCCTGAAGGGTGCTCTTGAAATCCACGTACTCACGCACCGCGAAGGTCACCTGATCCTGGAAGGCATGCACCACGGCTTCCCCGACCACGGAGAACTCATACGTGAGGTAGCATGCGCCGATAAGCGCCTCCAGGATGTTCCCGAGAGCGGTGGGCGTGGCGGCCAGCTCGTCTCGCTGAGCCTCGTCGGCAGGTGCTCGGGTGCGCACCAGGTGGTCCAGACCCAGGCGGCAGGCCACCACGTGACAGCTCCCCCGGCTCACGACAAAGGCCTTCCACCGGGCGAGATCTCCCTCGCGCACCTCCGCGAAGTGCTCGTACAGGTGCGCGGCGATACTCAATCCGAGGACACTATCGCCGAGGAACTCCAGGCGTTCGTAGGATCTCACCCGGTCGGCCACCCACGAGGAGTGGGTCAACGCCTGCTCGAACAAAGGTTGCGGCAACTCCTCGACCAGCGCCAACAAGTGGCGAGTCATCCGTCCGCCCTCACGCGCCCGGTTGCGGGTAGACGAGAGGGGCCTACCACGCTCTGCGGCAGACCCCCCCACACGCTCTGCGACCGCCGGCCCGCCCGACGCGAGCCCCGCATCTGCTACTGCCGAGCGGCGATGAACTCGACCGCCTCGCCGACCGACGTGATCTTCTCGGCCTCCTCGTCGGAGATCTTGATGCCGAACTGGTCCTCGAGCTCCATGATGAGCTCAACCAGATCGAGGCTGTCCGCATCCAGGTCGGCCTGGAAAGAGGCCTCCATGGTGACCGCCGAGGCGTCCACGCCCAGCTGGTCTACCAGGATGTCGCTAATCTTCGCGAGGATTTCTTCCTTACCCATCAGTACTCCTGTTGATAGAGATCTTCCCTGCACACCACGTGTGTGGGATCAGGCCATTCTAGCAACGAGCCGGGTCTTGCGAAAGCGCTCCGGCGCCGCTCAGTCCGCCGCGGACTCTCCCCCGAGCTCGCGCTCGACGGCCTCCACCACCCCTTGCCGCACCGCCTCGGCTCCAAAACGGAGTGCATTGACCACCGCCTTGCGCGACGAGTTCCCGTGGCAGATGACCACCAGGCCCCGCAGGCCGAGCAGGTACGTGCCGCCGTACTCCTCGGGGTCGAGCGCGGCACGCACGCGGCGCAGCGCGGGGCGCAGGAGGAAGCCTCCAACTCGGGAACGCACATCGGCGGACGACGCCTCGCGGACGCGCTCGAGCACGGAGCGCGAGGTGCCCTCCAGGAGTTTCAGAGCCACGTTGCCCGTGAACCCGTCGGCGACCACCACGTCCGCCGCCCCGGAGAGCAGGTCGCGCCCTTCGACGTTCCCCGTGAACCGCAGGCCGGACCCCTCCAGGAGCGGGTACGCGGCGAGCGTGAGTTCGTTCCCCTTGGTCTCTTCCTCGCCGATGTTGAGGAGTGCCACCCGCGGCTCGGCGATGCCCAGTGCTCGCCGGGCGAACACCGACCCGAGTATGCCGAACTCCAGGAGGTGCTCCGGTCGGCAATCGGCGTTCGCCCCGGCGTCCAGGAAGACCACCGGCCCGTCCCGGCCGGGCAAGACGGTGACGATCGCCGGGCGCTTGACCCCGGGCACCCGTTTTACCACCAGCAATCCCGCGGCCAGCATCGCCCCGGTACTGCCTGCACCCACAAACCCTTGAGCCCGGCCCTCGGCCACCATCCTCGCACCGGTCCCTACGGAGGAATCCGGGCGGGAACGCACCGCCTTGGCGGGCTCCTCATGGGAGGAGATCGTGGTGCCGCTCGGTACCACCTCCACGTGATCGGCACCCGGCCCGTGTACCAGCGGCGCCAGTATCTCCGGCCGGCCCACCAAGAGGACGCGCAACAACGGCGTCGCAGCCGCGAGCGCGCCCGCGACGATCTCGTCGGGCGCACGGTCGCCGCCCTCGGCGTCGAGGGCCAGCGTGACCGGATGCCCGTCGCTCCACACCATGTAGGACCCCTCCTCGCTGTCTCTGCTCGACGGCGTGTGCTCCTACGATAGCAGGCCCGGTCCAAGTGTCCGCGCCCTGCGCTACAATCGCTGCCATATGCGCACGTTCCGCAGGATGATCCGACTCTTTCTCACGGGCCACTGGGCCGGCCTCTCCTTCTCCTTGCTGCTGGCTCTCGGCAGTATCGGCATGGGGATGGTCCTCCCCTGGCTGATCAAGCTCGCGATAGACCGCGCTCTCGTCCCTCAGCGCCCGGACCTTCTGCCGCCTCTCGTGCTCGCTCTCCTGGGTGCCGGTCTCCTGCGCGTGGTCTTCGCGTTCAGCAGACGCGTGGTATCCGGTCGGGTCGCACTCGCGGTCGAGATGGAGGTGCGCGACCGCGTGTTTGCACACCTCCAAACATTGGGTCTCGATTTCTACCTACGTTCCCAGACGGGTCAACTCATTTCCCGAGCCATCGCCGACGTGCGGGCCGTGCGCATGTTCCTCGGCTACGGCATGATCTTCATCGTCACCCATCTGGTGACACTCCTTGCCGTCACCGTGATCCTGTTCGCTCTACAGCCGACCTTGGCGGCGGCCAGTCTCCTACCCATGCCCCTGATCCTGGTGGTGGCCCGCGTGTTCAGCAAGCGCCTCCACCCCTCCCTCTGGGCGATCCAGCAGCGCGTGGCCGAACTCACCGCGGTCGCCGAGGAGCGCATCATCGGGATCCGGGTGATCAAGGCCTTCGCCGTCGAAGACCTGCAACAGGAAGCGTTCGCCGCGGCGTCGGACCGCATCTACCGACAGAATCTCGAGGCGGCCGCCATACGGGGCCGCTACGTCCCCCTCCTCGGTCTGCTGCCCAGCCTGAGCCTGATCATCATCCTCTACTACGGCGGGCGCCTGGTGATCGAGGACCAGATGACTCTCGGGAGCCTCGTGGCCTTCAACGGCTATGTCATGCTCCTCATCTGGCCCCTCCGCATGCTCGGCATGCTCGTGAGTTGGGGAGAACGGGCCGTGGCCTCGGGCGAGCGGGTGCTCGAGATCCTCGACGAGTCCCCCACCATCGCCGACGCGCCGGATGCACGGCCCCTGCCGGCGGTCCGCGGCGAGATCGAATTCCAAGATGTGGTCTTCGGGTACGGGGACCGTCTTATCCTGGACGGAGTATCTCTGCACATCCACCCCGGTGAAACTGTGGCCCTCGTGGGACCCACCGGCTGTGGGAAGACCACGCTCGCCCATCTCATCCCACGCTTTCACGATCCGATCAGCGGGCGGGTGACGATCGACGGGCACGACGTGCGCGAGGTGAGGCTCTCCTCCCTGCGCAGAGCACTCGGCCTGGTGGATCAAGACCCCTTCCTCTTCAGCCTCCCGGTGATCGAGAACATCCGGTACGGCGATCCCGACGCCTCTCTTGAACGGGTGATGGAGGCGGCACGGGCGGCGGCCGCTCACGACTTCATTGAGAAACTGCCCCACGGCTACGACACGGTGATCGGTGAGCGCGGCCTCACCTTGAGCGGCGGCCAGCGCCAGCGCCTGGCCCTGGCCCGTGCGCTCCTGGTGAACCCGGCCATCCTCATACTCGACGACGCCACCTCGAGCGTCGACGCCGACACCGAGGCCCGGATCGTCGCGGCGCTGCACGACCTCCGCGGCACGCGCACCACCGTGATCGTCGCGCACCGCGCCTCGACGGTCATGCTGGCCGACCGCGTGGTGCTGATGGAAGCCGGCCGTATCGTGCGCGAGGGCACACCCGAGACCGTGCCCTGGCACGATATCCTCGTGCGCGAAGCGGAGCAGGCGCTTGAACGCGACATCGCGGCCGCCCACCGCACGCGGGTCCCCGAGGGGCGAGAATGACGCCTCGAGGCTCCCGGAGCCACGTCGCCTCGGAAGATACGCGCGCCGGCCTCCGCGTGTGGCTCAGTCGCCGGGCCGTGCTGCGGCTCGCCACCTTCGTGCTCGGATACCGACTGCAGGCGGCGGCCACCATCGTGGCTATGCTGGCCGTCACGGCCACGGGGCTGGCCGGCCCCTATCTCCTCCGTCTGGCCATCGACCGGGGCATTGCCGGGAAGGACCTCACCCTGCTCGCCCAGATCGCGGCCCTCTACTTCGGCGCGGGAGCGGTGGGAGCGGTGCTCAACGGCCTGCAGACGTACGGGGTCAACTGGGTGGGCGAGCGGGTGGTGCGCGACCTGCGCGACACCCTCTTCCGCCACCTCACGTCACTCGACATCGACTACTACGCAAAACAGCGGGCTGGATGGGTGATCTCGCGGCTCACCAACGACATCGAAGCCCTGGAGACTCTTCTCGTCGACGGAGTCGCCCAACTCGTCGTGAACGGTCTCACCTTGATCGGCGCCGTGGTCATCCTCTTCACCATGGACGCTCGACTGGCCGCGGCCACCATGATCGTGCTGCCGGTCCTCCTGGTGGCCACAGCGATCTTCCGCGTCAAGGCATCCGCGGCGTACCGCCGTGTGCGGGGCGCGGTGGCCGACGTGACGGCGGCACTCCAGGAATCACTGAGCGGCATCCGAGTGGTGCAGGCTTATCACCGGGAGGAGCGCAACCTCCGCGCGTTCGGCGTGGTGAACGAACGCAATCGGGCGGCCAACATGGAGACCGTCTACATCTCCGGCGCCTACTTCCCGACGGTGGAACTGCTGAGCGCCGTGGCGACGGCCATCATCCTGATCTACGGCGGCAGCCGCGTGGCGGCCGGCGACATGACCGTCGGCGTACTGGTGGCCTTCCTCGGATACCTCTCCAGCTTCTTCGACCCGATCGAGTCCCTCTCGGAACTGTACAACACCTTCCAATCCTCTGGAGCAGCCCTCGAGAAGGTTGTGAGCGTCCTCGACACCGAGCCCGGCGACACGGAACTCCTGGGCGATATCTCCCCCGAGAGATTGCGCGGAGACATCGCGTGCGAGGCCGTTTCCTTCTCCTACGATGCCGAAGCGGGTGAAGTGTTGGACGGCGTGACGCTCAGCATACCCGCGGGCCAACGAGTGGCGCTCGTGGGGCCGACCGGGGCAGGCAAGAGCACTCTCGCCAAGCTCCTTCTCCGTTTCTACAACCCCACCACCGGCCGCATACTCGTGGATGGCACCGATCTGCGGGAGTACGACATCCGTGGATACCGGAGGAGCGTGGGCTACGTCCCTCAAGAACCGTATCTCTTCTCCGGTACGGTGCTCGACAACATCCGGCTCTCGGACCCGGAAGCCGAACCGAAGCTCGTGGAAGAAGCCGCCGTCTCCCTCGGTGTCAACGATCTCATCATGAGCCTGCCGCAGGGTTATGCCACTGAGGTGCGGGAGCGGGGCTCGCGCCTCTCAGCCGGGGAGCGTCAGCTGATATCCTTCGCCCGCGCCTTCTTCGCTCAGCCCGCCGTCCTCATCCTCGACGAGGCCACTTCCAGCGTCGATCCGGGCACCGAACACCGACTGGAGGCGGCGTTGAAGCTGCTGCTCCAGGGGCGTACGTCCCTCATCATCGCCCACAGACTCTCGACGGTGGAGAGCTCCGATCGCATCCTGGTGATGGAGAAGGGTCGCATCGTGGAAGACGGCGATCACGCTACACTCCTGGCAGCCGGCGGACCCTACGCGCGCCTGTACCGTTCGCAACTCCGCGACACAGCATCCTGACGGTAGCGGGGCCCGCCGTCACCACCGCGCACCATATTACCCTTGAGTCACGAACGTTTGTTCGGTAGAATGCTATCAGAGGCCGCTGTGGGGTCCCCAGCGAGCATCCCGGCAGGCTTGGATATTTGCACGAATCCAGGTTTGACATTCGATTACTCTGGACAAGAGTACCCTCCAGGGGTACAATGCGCGGGTTTGTGTCATGAGAAGACTCGTGACGTGGGGCGTGAAGAAACGTTGACAGTGGCGAAGGATGGTTGGACGCACGATGATGGATACTGACACCGATACGACACTAGCCGTCGAGTGCCGGCCGATCTCGGACGTGGCTGAGTTGTGCCATGTCGGGCAAGAGCGCGGCTACGTGACGAGCGACGAGATAATGGCGTTGGTGGAAGAGCTGGACATGGCGACCGAGGCGATCGAAGACCTCTACTCGCAGCTGTTCGATCTTTCCATCGAGGTCTTCGAACAGAGTCCTGTCGTGCAGGGAGCCCTCGAGCACCCGGAGCCGACTCTCGACCTCTCCGTGGAGACCGTCACGCACGATCCCTTGCGGCTCTATCTCAAAGAGGCCGGGGAGATCCCCCTCCTCACCAAGAACCACGAGATCGAGCTCGCCAAACTCATCGAGGCGGGCGACAAGCAGGCCAAGGACCGGATGATCCAGTCGAACCTCCGCTTGGTCATCTCTATCGCCAAGAACTATTACACCCAGGACATGGACCTGCTGGACCTGATCCAGGAAGGCAACACCGGTCTCATCCGCGCCGTCGAGAAATTCGACTATCGCAAGGGCTTCAAGTTCTCCACGTATGCCACGTGGTGGATCCGCCAGGCCATTACGCGGGCGATCGCGAACCAGGACCGCAACATCCGTATCCCGGTGCACATGATCGAGAAGATCAACAAGCTGGTGCGCACCGAGCGCAAGCTTCTTCAGGAGACGGGCCGCGAACCCAGTGACGAGGAACTCGGCGACGAACTCAACATCGACGCGCGGGAAGTTCGGGAGATGCGCAAGATAGCCCAGCGCACCACCTCCCTGGAGACTCCCATCGGCGACGAGGAAGATGCCGAGCTAGGGGACTTCATCGAGAACCACAGCACTCCCGATCCCGCTGAGGCCGTCCACAGTATCATCGCCAAGGAGAGTCTCGACCGCGTGCTGCGCAGCATGGACGAGCGCGAGCGCAAGGTCGTGGAGCTGCGTTTCGGCCTGAAAGGCGAACATCCCCGCACCCTGGCGGAGGTCAGTTCTCGCTTCAACGTGAGTCGCGAGCGCATCCGTCAGATCGAGGCTAAGGCGCTCGAGACCATCCGCAGTTCGGTCGACATCCAGGCCATGAGAGAGTCCGCCTGAAGAGAGTAGGGTGAGGAACCCGCCTCAGACAGAACTCCGATGACAAAGGGCGCCCCCGGCGGGGCGCCCTTTTCGTACTCTCCAGCCAGCAGGCTCCGGTCAGGTGACCGGGAGGAATTCGCCCCGGCGGACGCGCACCTCACGAGCGATGTGATCGAGGATGATCTCGGCCACCGTCTCCTTGGGCGCGCGACCCACCTGCGACTCTTCGCCGGGCGTGAGGATGACAACCTCGTTGTAGTCGGAGCTGAAGCCGATATCAGAGCGGGAGATGTCGTTGAACACGAGCATGTCAAGGCTCTTGCGCTGTAGCTTCTCGCGTGCCCGTGCCAAGCCTTGAGTGCCGTACTCCGCGGCGAAACCCACGATCATCTGTCCGTCACGGCGTGCGGACGCCACTTCGCAGAGGATGTCCGCCGTGGGTTCGAGCCGCACCATGAGCTCGGCTTGACTCTTCCCCATCTTGCCGTCGGCCGCGTCGACCGCCTGGTAATCGGCGACGGCGGCAGCCATGATCAGGATATCTGTGTTCGGGAGGAGATCCATCACCCGGTCGTGCATCTGACGAGCCGTGGGGGTCTCGTACTCTCGTACACCCGGAGCTCGGGGCAAGTCGATGTTCGCCTTCACGAGATCCACCGACGCCCCGCGGTCGAACGCGGCTCGTGCCAGGGCCACTCCCATCTTCCCCGAGCTGCGATTCCCAAGGTAGCGCACGGCATCGATGGGCTCCCGTGTGCCTCCGGCGGTGATGACCACCCGCATGCCGCGCAGGTCGGTCTTCCGCACCACCTGGAGCCGGTGCTTCACCTCTGCGACGATGCTGTCCGGTTCCGCCATACGGCCCGATCCGTACACTCCACAGGCGAGTTCCCCGGCTCCCGGTTCCACCACGAAGGCCCCATGTTCCCGCACGACGGCCACGTTGCGTTGGGTCGACGGATGGTTCCACATGTTGGTGTTCATGGACGGGGCGACCACGACAGTGCCCGCGTACGCCAGGTACGTGGCGCTCAGCAGGTTGTCTGCTATGCCGTTCGCCAGCTTGGCCAGGGTGTTCGCCGTGGCGGGGGCGATGACGAATATATCTGCGGCGTTACCCTCTTCGATATGGGCGATGGTCGAATCCGCGCGCAGGAGGTCGCCCACGTGGACCGGGTGGCCCGACAGAGTCTCAAAGGTGAGAGGCGCGACGAACCGGGTGGCCGCTTCGGTCATGATGACCCGCACGTCCATCCCCGCCTTCTGGAAGCCGCGCAACAACTCGGCCGCCTTGTACGCAGCGATCCCTCCGGAGATTCCGAGAAGAACGGTGGGCTGACCGGTCATCTGACCCTATGGCCTACCGGAGCGTCTACGAGCGCTTCCTGCGTTCTTGTCTCGCACTCGTCCATCGGCACTCTGAAGGCGCGGCGTCACTTTTCGGCAGCCCGCTAGCGCTCCGGACGGAGCCGATAGGTGATCTCCCCTCTCGCCACCTCTTCCATGGCGATGGTGAGATAGTTCCGCGAGGTGGTGGCCACCAGCGGAGGCGCGAGGTCTTCAAACCCGGCACCCTCGCCGAGGCTGCGGTAATAGCTGTTGATCTGGCGGGCCCGCTTTGCGGCTACCATGACCGCGGTGTAGCGAGTGAGCGCCTCGTCTTCCTCATCCTTGTGTTGCTCGAGACCGGACATGATCTCGTCCACAGTGGGCTTGTACATACCCGCGTTCACCTCGTTGGATCGTTCGCTCGGATTTCCTGGATCGCGGAGCGCAACCGCTCCGCGGCTGCATCAACGTCGTCGTTCACTATAACATAGTGGAATTCCCTGCTATCCCGCAGGGCGTCCCGCGCCAGCTCGTCCATCTCGTCTCGGGCGTGATCCATGCGTCGCTCGATCGCCTCCGGCGACTCGGTGTCCCTTCTGCGGAGCCTCTCTTCCAGCTCCCCCAAGGAAGGAGGCGCGATGAACACCATGACGGCATCCGGCATCCGCTCCATCACCTGCCGCGCACCCTGCAACTCGATCTCCAAGATGACATCGGCCCCCGCATCCAAGTGGGCCTCCACGGCCGCGGCGGGCGTGCCGTAGAGATTGTCGCCGTACACGGCCCATTCGAGGAACTCGCGGGCCTCCACCCGGCGCAGGAACTCACGCCGACTCAGGAAGCAATACTCCCGACCTTCACCTTCGCCCGCGCGACGGGGACGCGTGGTGGCCGATACGGAGACGACGAGACGATCGAAGTACGGAAGCACCCGGGCTATCAGCGTCCCCTTACCCGCGCCCGAGGGTCCGGAGATGACGATCAACCTGGAAATGGCGGGCTCTCAGTCAGCCTTTGAGGTGCTCGACCAGCTCGCGGCGCTGGCGCGGCGTGAGACCGATCACCGTCTTCGAGGGGCTGACGCGGCAGCGCTCGAGAATGCGGGCGGTCTTCACGCGGCCGAACTTGGGGACCGCCATGATCAGATCGAAGACCTTAGCCGTGTGAAGGTACTCGGGCGGCTCTTCCAGGACCTGGGCGATGTGCGCCTCACCGTTCTTGAGACACTCCTTCAGGCGTGCACGCTCCGTGCGGATGCCGTTGGCGCGTTGCAGGGCCTCGATGCGCTGCTGCCGCGTGCGCTCGGGAGTCTGCGCTGATGTGCTGGGAGGAGTGCTCATGTAGCCGTGATTATTGCGCATGGTGCCATCCGGCGCAACCACTCATCCATGATGGGCGATGCCCACGAGTTCCGCCAGGGACAATCCCCGCACGCGGAGAGCGGTCCGAAGGTCGTCCGCCAGCCGGGCCGGAACGAAGGGATCGCGAAAGCCCGCGGCACCTACCGCCACCACGCTGGCACCACAGGCGAGGAAGTCTATGACGTCCTGCACGTTCTCCACTCCCCCCATCCCTACGAGCGGAACGTCGACGGCCGCCCGCACCTCGAAGACGAAACGTAGCGCCAGCGGTTTGATCGCGGGGCCCGAGAGTCCCCCGGTGATCCCGCCCAGGTAGGGCCGCAGCGAGATGCGGTCTATGGCCATTCCCTTGAAGGTGTTCACCAGCGAAAGGGCATCCGCGCCCGCCTCGACCGCGGCGCGCGCGATCGGGACGATGTCGGTAACGTTCGGTGTGAGTTTCACCACCACCAGACCGGGCCACACTGCGCGCACGGCAGCCACCAGTTCCCGGGTCTCGCCGGCGTCGGTGCCGATGGACATGCAACCCGAGTGCACGTTGGGACAGGAGACGTTCAGCTCGAGTCCCACGCCATGCACCCACGGCCGCGATGAGCCGCTGCCTGACGGCCCGGCGGCGTCGAGGGCGTCCCGCAGCCTTCTCGCGGCGTGTACATACTCCTCCAACGCGAAGCCACCCACGTTGAGTATCACGGGGCATGGTAGGGCAAGGAGTCGAGGCAACTCGCCGACGATGAACGCTTCCAGGCCCATGTTGGGCAGGCCAATCGAGTTGAGCATGCCGGCGGCGGTCTCGAGGATGCGGGGCGGCTCGTTGCCGCGCCGGGCGTTCACCGTCACCGTCTTGGGAACGTACGCGGCCACCGGAGGCTCGGCGGCCAAAGAACCCGGTGCTAAGGGGTCTTCGCCTCCCGCGAGACACGCCGACGCCTCGAACAGATCGAACGTACCACTGGCGTTGATCAACGGATGCGCCAACTCCAACGGCCCGAGCCGCGTGAGAAGGGAAGGTGGATCTGGGGCCGGACCGGTCACGAGCCGCTCCCTTCCGGAGAGAGGCAGGGATGAAGCGACTCACCGAACGCCTCACTGCCTCGGAACACCGGGCCCTGCCGACAGACCTTCGCCATCCCCCCGCCCGCGACGGGGACGACACATCCTTGGCACGATCCCACTCCGCACGCCATGCCCGCCTCCAGGCTGAACCAGGCCTCCGCCCCGCCCGCCCCGAGGCAGAGATCCCATACCGCCTCGCACATGGCGTGGGCGCCGCAGGCCACCACCACGTCCTCCCGCCGCAGTTCCTCCTCGAGGAGGAGCGTCACGAGGCCCGCACGCCCCAGAGACCCATCCTCGCAGATAACATCCAGTCGCACGTCGACACCCACCGCCCGAAGGTCGTCGACGGCCCGCTCGAACAGATCGGCGGCCGCAGCCTGGAGTTCATCCCGGAAGCCGAACAGCACCAGTATCTCGCCAAACGCCGCGCGGTCCGCTGCCGGCACACGCCCGAGACACTCGAGCAGGAACAGGAAGGGGGCGACGCCCACACCCCCGCCCACCACCAACAACCGGGCGGGGGGACCAGCGGGCGAGGAGACCGGCCGGACGAGAGTATCGAGATCGAACCCACGGCCCACGGGTCCAAGCACAGAGACTTCATCTCCGGGAACCAGCCGGGTCAGTTCCTGTGTGCCATTCCCAACCGGGGCGATGAGGAAGGAGACACGCGCCGGCGCGTCCGGCCCGGCGGGAAACGCTTCGCTGTGGACACTGAGGGCGCGCGCCAGGAAGCAGTGCGACTCCTTGGCCCGCACCATGGCGAACTGCCCCGGAACGGCGGGCCGCCAGCCGGCCACGTTCAGACGCACCTGCACCATACTCCCCGCCGGCCGCACGTCCACCACATCGCCGCGGAGCAGCGCACCGTCTCGTGCGCGGAGGTGTGCGGGGCGCCCCTGGCTCACAATCGTCGCCCGCCTACTGGTCGGTCGAGCGGGACCCGGGCTCCGGAACGAGACCGCGGGCCGTCCCTCCACTCTTGCCGCCCGTGGCCAGCCACGGGCCGTGCAGATCCTGAAGACACGCCACCGGGATATCTCCGGTGCGCCCCGCCTCGATCGCCTGCACCGCGGCCTGAGCGGCCGCCATGGTCGTGATCGCAGGCACCTTGCGCCTCACGGCTGCACCCCTGATCTCGTACCCATCGGCCCGCGCACCGCGGCCCCGAGGAGTGTTGATGATGAGGTCCACTCCCCCGCTCTCGATGAGGTCCACGATAGTCACCACCTCGTCCCCGGCGCCGCCCTCCCGCGCCTCCTCGCCCTCGGAGTGCTTCAGAGCAAGGTCTGCCTGGATCCCGTTCAATGCGAGGAGCGCCTGGGTGCCTCGGGTGGCCAGCAAGGTGAAGCCCAGCCGCCTCAGGGTGCTGGCCACGCCGACCGCCCCCGCCTTGTCCGCGTCGCACACCGAGATGAACACCGTCCCCGCCTGCGGGATACGGTCGCCCGCCGCCAGCTGCGCCTTGCCGAAGGCAACCGGGAAGCTGCGGCCGACACCCATGACTTCACCCGTCGACTTCATCTCCGGACCCAGGGTCGTATCCACGCCCGGGAAGCGGGGGAACGGTAGCACCGCTTCCTTCACGGCCACGTGTGCGAAGCCGCGCCAGCTTGGCACCCGCCCGGTGGCACGCGACTCTTCCCATCCGGGAAGATCCAGGTCGCGGAGCTTGTGGCCCGCGATGATCCGCGTGGCTATCTTGGCCAGGGGGACACCGGTCGCCTTGCTCACGAAAGGCACCGTGCGGCTGCCCCGCGGGTTCACCTCCAGCACGTAGATCGTGGCGCCCAGATCCGAGTGTTGCAGCGCGTACTGCACGTTCATCAGGCCCACGACCCCCAACTCGAGGGCGAGCGCCTCCGTCTGTTTCTCAATGGCATACACCACCTCGTCCCCAAGGGTGACGGGCGGGATCACGCAGGCCGAGTCGCCCGAGTGGACCCCGGCCTCCTCCACGTGCTGCATCACCGCCCCGATGTACACCTGCTCCCCGTCGCAGACCGCGTCCACGTCCACCTCCAGGCTGCGCTCCAGAAAGCGATCGATCAAGACCGGATGACGCGACGACGCCTTCACGGCGGTGTGTATGTACCGCTCGAGCGAAGCACGGTCGTACACGATCTCCATGGCGCGACCGCCCAGCACGTAGGAAGGACGAGCCAGCACCGGGTAGCCCACGCGCTCGGCGATGGCGACGGCCTCCTCGGCGGAACGCGCGGTGCCGAACGGCGGAGCCTGGAGACCGAGCTTCTCGAGGACGCCCCCGAAACGCTCCCGATCTTCCGCCAGGTCGATGGCCTCCTGGCTCGTCCCCATGATGGGCACACCGGCCGCCGCGAGGCGTTCGGCGATCTTGAGCGGCGTCTGACCGCCGAACTGGACGATGACGCCGATCGGTCTCTCGTTCTCAACGACGTTCAGTACATCCTCGAACGTGAGCGGCTCGAAGTAGAGGCGGTCCGACGTGTCGTAATCCGTGGAGACGGTCTCCGGGTTGCAGTTCACCATGATGGCTTCGTAGCCCTGTTCCCGCATCTCCATGACGGCGTGCACGCAGCAGTAGTCGAATTCGATGCCCTGGCCTATCCGGTTGGGCCCGCTGCCGAGGATGATGACCCGTTCCCGCTCGAGATTCGGGAGCGCTTCGTTCTCCTCCTCGTACGTGGAGTAGAAGTAGGGCGTGTATGCCTCGAACTCGGCGGCGCAGGTGTCCACGGCCTTGTAGGTGGGCACGATGCCGTCCTCGATCCGGCGCGCGCGCACCTCGCCCTCCGTACAACCGAGGAGTGAGCCGACGCGGCCGTCGCTGAAACCGAGCCGTTTGGCCTGGCGCAGCTCCTCCCGCGGAAGTGCCGCCAGGGCGGCCGTGCCGGCCGGACCGGGAGGCACACGACCGCTCGCGACCGCGGCGACGCCGCCCGCGCCATCCAGCGCGGCCACGGCTCCCATCTGCGACTCGTGAGCCGGGCCCGGAGTGGGCGGCGGGGCGTCCGGGAGCGCGGGGCCTGACGCGAACGACTTCAAACGCACCTCGGCCTCCACGATCTCGCGCAGTTCCTGGAGGAACCATTCGTCGATCATGGTGGCCCGGAAGATCTCTTCCAGCGTGACCCCGCGGCGGTAGGCTTCGAGGATCAGGTCGTAGCGTTCGGCCGAGGGGACGGCGATCATGGCCACCAGGGCCTCGTTGCTCGTGGGGATATCGGCCTTCACGTCGAGTTCGCGGGAGCGCATCGACTTCTGGAAGGCTTCCTTGAACGTGCGGCCGATCGCCATGTTCTCTCCCACGCTCTTCATGTGCGTGGTGAGGCGGGCGTCGGCCATGGGGAACTTCTCGAAGGCCCAGCGCGGGGTCTTCACCACCACGTAGTCGATGGTGGGCTCGAAACAGGCCGGCGTCTTCTTGGTTATGTCGTTGGAGATCTCGTCCAGCGTGTAGCCCACGGCCAATTTGGCCGCTATCTTGGCAATGGGGAAACCCGTAGCTTTGGAGGCCAGGGCACTCGAGCGTGACACCCGCGGGTTCATCTCGATCACCATGAGCTCGTCGGTCTCGGGCGAGTAGGCATACTGGATGTTCGAACCGCCGGTCTCCACACCGATGGCACGGATGATGTCGAGCGAAGCGTCGCGCAAACGCTGGTATTGCACGTCGCTCAGGGTCTGCTGGGGCGCGACGGTGACCGAATCCCCCGTGTGTATCCCCATGGGGTCCATGTTCTCGATGGAGCATACGATGACCACGTTGTCCTTGCGGTCGCGCATGACCTCCAGCTCGAACTCCTTCCACCCTATGACCGACTCCTCGAGGAGCACCTGGCACACCGGCGATGCGTCGAGGCCGGCCTGCACCACGCTCTCGAACTCGGTCGCGGTCTCGGCCACGCCGCCCCCGTGGCCGCCCATGGTGAAGCTCGGCCGTACGATCAAAGGTAGGCGAAGGCCGCCCTGGAGCGCGGCGTGCGCCTCAGGCAGGGTCCGCACGACGGCCGACTCGGGCACCCGGAGGCCGATGGCGGCCATGGTGTCGCGGAACTGGTCGCGGGCCTCGGCCCGCTGGATCGCCGCGTAGTCCGCGCCCAGCAGCTCCACCCCGTACCGCTCGAGCGTGCCGTCCTCCGTAAGCGCCACCGCGAGGTTGAGCGCCGTCTGACCACCCAGCGTGGGCAGCAGGGCGTCGGGGCGCTCTTTCTCGATGATACGCGCCACGACTTCCGGCACGAGGGGTTCGATATACGTGCGGTGCGAGAAACCGGGGTCGGTCATGATGGTGGCCGGATTGGAGTTCACCAGGACCACCTGGTAGCCCTCCTCGAGCAACACCTTGCAGGCCTGGGTGCCTGAGTAGTCGAATTCGCACGCCTGCCCGATGACGATGGGGCCGGAGCCGAGGAGCATGATCTTGTGGATGTCGGTACGACGCGGCATCAGCGGACCTCGCGGGGCGTGGCGCCCGCGGCGGTGTTGGGTCGGCCCGCCCGCGGGGAGTGGTACGTGGCATGCATCGCTTCTCCGTTCCGTTCGGCCTCACTGGGCGCGATTAACGGTCGATGGGCATGATACAGGAGGCGGGCGTGCCGGGGGAAGCGGCACCACCGGCGCCCTTCCCCAGAACCGAGCGAATAGCCGGCACGATAGTCGCGCGGCACTTTTCAGGACCCGTCGCGGATGGTACACTCCCAGCGATTGTGAAATGAATCACACCACGGAGGTGCGCGCGCCCCAGAGACCCGAAGTACGTCCTGTCTATCCACCCCCCCTCGGCTGGCAGGTCAGCCACGAAAGGACATCCGACATGAAAGGGCAGCAACTGCTCGCCAACCCCGCTCCACTCGGCCTCCTTGGGTTCGGGATGACCACCATCCTCCTGAACATCCACAACGCCGGCTTCTTTCCCTTGGACTCCATGATCCTGGCCATGGGTCTCTTCTACGGCGGCATCGCCCAGATCATCGCCGGCATCATGGAATTCAAGAAGGGCAATACGTTCGGCCTCACGGCCTTCGCGTCTTACGGCCACTTCTGGCTTACCCTCGTGGCGCTGATCCTCATGCCCCGCTTCGGCTGGATCGAAGCTCCCTCCGCGACCTTCATGGGCTGGTATCTGGCACTGTGGGGCGTCTTCACGCTCTTCATGTGGGTGGGCACCTTCGGCAAGAACCGCGCCCTCCAGAGCATCTTCCTCACCCTCACCGTGCTGTTCGCCCTTCTCGCCCTGCGTGATTGGACCGGAAGCGCCCTGATCGGGACGATCGCAGGCTACGAGGGCATCTTCTGCGGGGCGCTCGCCATGTACCTGGCCGTTGCGGAGGTCATCAACGAGACCCGGGGCTACGAAGTCCTTCCCATCGGCGTGGTGACCTTGGCCCGCTCGTCGCACCCGTATGCCGTGATTCCCGAGGTGAAGACCGCGAGCTGAACGCGGTGTGAACCACGATGGGACCAGCCGATCGGGCCGCCCGGTGATGCGCCGGGCGGCCAGGTAGCGCAGCAGATTCCTACCGGTCGCAAATGAACCGCCCGCCGGATCCGACGCATCCCGGGTTCTCGGGGAGGATGCCGGCCCCGCGTGGGCATCGCGCGGGCGCGCGCCGCATCGGCTATCATCAGGAGCCTCTGCAAAACTCCGGGAGGCGCGTGGTGCTCGCAGTCAGGGAACTTCTGGGAAGTCGGCTGAAGTTCGGCCTCATCGCCTTGGCCATCGGCCTGGTGGTCTCCCTCACCATGCTGATGTCGGCCATGTCGGAGGGGCTCGTAACCGGTATGACCGGAGCGAAGCGTTCTTTGGAAGCCGACGTCTTGGTCTTTCAGGGAGATACCGCTCTCAGCCTCGAGCGCAGCATGCTCACAGACGCCGATCTTGCGACTATCTCGGCCGCCGACGGTGTGGCGTCGTCCTACGCCGTCGGCCACCTCATCGTGACGGTGCGCGGACCGGACGGCCCCTTCGACGCCCACATCTTCGGCCTTGGCGCCGAGTTCCAGCAGTTGCCGGTAACGGATGGCAACGGCGGGGAACTTGGATCGGGCGATGCGATCGTCGATGGGACCGCGGCATCGGAAGGCATCGCCGTTGGTGACAGTCTGCGTTTGACTCCCCTTCCAAGGGAGTTGCGGGTGGTGGCGTTCACGGAGGCTCGTCGGTACATCATGGCCCCCGCGGTGTACGTGGAACTCGAAACGTGGCGCGCGTTGCGCGCCGCGTCACTCCTGGCCGACGGGGGCGCCGCCGGTGGCGAGCGTGAGTCCGCGTCGGCCCAGGCTCTGGCCGGAAGCGCCTCCATCGCCGCCGTCACCCTGCAAGCGGGTGTCACACCGGATGACCTCGCGGCGCGTCTTGGCGACCGATTCGAGGTGGCGACACCGGAGGAAGCTTCCCTGGCCGGCAACGGGATGGGCGTCATGGTGCTGGCGGTCAACGGCATCCAGCTGGTTTCGCTGCTCATCGGCGCCATGGTCATCGGGGTCTTCTTCTATATCACGACCCTGCACAAGTCCGCTCAGATCGCGGCCATCAAGGCATTGGGGGCCTCCAACGCCTATCTCTACCGCCAACTCCTCCTCCAGATCACCGTGCTGGTGACGGTCGCCGCCGTGCTCGGCGTGGCCCTGGCCCTCGGAGCCGGCAGGGGCATGCCTCCCGCCATGGCGTTCGATCCAAACCCCGGCCGATGGGCCCTCAGTCTCCTCGCCGTCTACTTCACGGCCTATGCCGGCAGTCTCTTCTCCCTGAGGAGCATCCTCCTCATCGATCCGGCCACCGCCCTCGACAGCGCCGAACACTAGGATCTAAAAGGGGTGACGATGCCGTTGCTCGAGGTACAGGAGCTGACGAAACACTACGAAGGCGCCGCGGGGCGCGTGACGGCGCTCACCGATGTCTCCTTCGCGCTCGAGGAAGGCCGCCTCCTTGCCGTCCTTGGCCCCTCCGGCTCGGGCAAGACCACGCTCCTCTCGATCGTGGCGGGACTCCTCCAGCCCTCCTCCGGTGAAGTCCGCCTCGACGGTGAGGCGATCCACCTACACTCCTCCCGGGACGCCGCCGCCTTCCGACGTGCGCGCGTGGGCCTGGTCTTCCAGGATCATCACCTCGTGCCGTACCTATCGGCGCTCGAAAACCTCCTGCTCGTGCCGCATCTCTCGGGCCGCATACGCGCGGCCGACCGGCAACGGGCCGCGGGGTTGCTGGCCGAGTTCGGACTCGAGGAGAGGGCTCGGCACAAGCCGGCGACGCTTTCCGGGGGCGAACGGCAAAGGGTAGCCATTGCCAGAGCCTTTATGAACTCTCCCGAGGTCATGCTGGTGGACGAACCCACCTCGAACCTGGACACCGAGCGCGGGCAGCAGGTGCTGGAGTTACTGCGCGACCAGATCCACCGCCGCTCCATGACCTGCGTCATGGTGACGCACGACCAGCGCATGGCCGGCCGGGCGGACCAGACCCTCCGCCTCGTAGACGGACGCGTGGCTCCGGAGTCGGCACAGCGCACGTAGGCCGTGTCAGTCGGCCGGCGTCGGTCGGCGGCAGCTCCTAGCGGCCTTGGCGCCCGGTGGAGCCACGTGCCGCCCACAACTCAAGGACGGTGGTGGCGGTCGCCACCACGAGCCCCAGAATGACCGCCACGCTCCAGTCGGTTGCGCAGACACCCACAACGTAGCGAAACCACAGGCGCAGCACGAACGAACTCACCGCCACCCCCAGGGCGAACGTGATCAGGAAGCTCAGGAGCGTCTCGTACACACGGTCTGTCATGAGGCCAGTTTCCCACAAACGGCCGGCTCGGCATGGACCGGGCCGATAACGGGCAAGTGTACTGTGCGACCGCAGGTGGCCGTCACGTTGTCACCCACCGCGAAGGGGGACGTCACCCGTGACCATCGACATCACCATCTACTCCGACTACATATGACCTTTCTGCTATGTCGGCGCGGGTATCGTCGACCGCCTCAAACAGGACTTCGACATTCAGGACACCTGGGTGAGCTACGAGATACACCCCGAGACACCGCCTGGTGGGTTACCACTCGCGGAGTACTTCAAGGGCTCCGACCTGACCCCCATGCACGAGATGCTCCGGCGGCGGGCAGCCGAGTTCGACCTCCCGTTCGAGGCCCCGCATCTCCTCGCAAACTCGCGGCCGGCGATCCTGGCAGCCGAGTGGGCTCGCGAGGAGGGCGCTCACGCAGCGCTCAGCCGCCGCATCTTCGCCGCCTATTTCGCGGAGGGACGGAACATAGGCGATCTCGACGTACTGCTCTCGCAGGCGAAGGAGATAGGCCTCGACCCCGTCGGTCTGAGCCGCTCGCTGCTCAGCGAACAGTACGCCGACCGGCTCGCCGAAGCCGAGCACGAGGCTCGTCGTCTCGGCATCACAGGGGTGCCTACCTTCTTCGTGACCGCGCCGGGGCAGGACCCGGAGTCCACTCCCGAAACGCGCCGAATCGTGGGAGCGCAGCCACTCGAAGTGTTCCGCGGAGCCCTGAGCGGACCGTGACCCTCGGAACCGACGAGACAGCGCACGCAGCCGACGCCGCCGACAAGGCGCTCTACGAGGCAAAGGCCCAGGGGCGCAATCGTGTCGGGATGCGCGAAGTGCCCTGGAGCCTGTCGACTCCAGGGCACTTCGCGTCGCTGTTCGAGCGGCAGCCGCCTAGCTCAGCGGCGTGCCCAATACCTGCTCGAAGGTCTCCTCGTCCATGAGGGCGCCTTCGGCCAGCAACTGGCGGAACTTCAAGAAGTCGATCGTGTCTGCGCCCGTGATCTTCCGGGTGCTGAACGCGTGGAAACCGAGGAAGGCCTCCACCATCATGTTCGCGCCCAGCCAATGCCGGTTCGGGAGCTTCGCCTGATCCCAGAAGAACTTCTTCTTGGCACGCACCGAATCGATGGACATCTGCAGCGATCCCGGGAAGAGGTTCGCGAAGCGCCACACGATCGTGTGCACCTCCTCGTCCAGACGGGTGAAATCGACGGTGCAGCTCTTCATGAGCGCCTTGCCCGCGGCGGCGGCCTCACCCGTCTTGAACTCGCCGTAGACGACTTCCCCGTCCTCAACGTAGGTATCGGTGTGCACGAGGGGGTTCCGGACGAAGGACCCGTCGGGGCCGCGCAGCACGGGCACGGCCTTGGAGATCAGTGTCTTGATCTTCATCTTGTAGGCCGACCACAGCTCACACGAGATGCAGTTCCACATCGCGTCTTCCATGGAGAGGAACCACGGGAGGAAGTCGGTGGAGCCTCCCACGGGAGCGGAGCCGTGCTTGGGGCCCGCCTGACCGTAGATGGCGAGATCGGAGGAGATGGCCAGGTCGCAGGCCATGCCGATCTCCTGCCCGCCACCCACGCGCATACCGTTCACACGGCAGATCACCGGCTTCTTACAGTTCAGGATGGAGTCGACCATGGCGTTGAACAGATCCATGTAGTCGCCGTACTCCTGAGGCCTCTGCGAGTAGTACTCGGAATACTCCACCGTATTACCGCCCGTGGTGAACGCCTTGTCGCCCGCGCCCGTGAAGACCACGGCCACCACGCTACGGTCGAGGGAGGCGTTGGTGAAGCCCGCGATCACTCCTTTGACCATCTCGGTGGTGTAGCTGTTGTACTGCGCAGGATTGTTCAACGTTATCCACGCCACGTACAGACCCGGGACGACCTCACCCTCGGGACTGGTGAGGGGGCGCTTCTCGAACACCGTGCAGGGGGCCTCGGTACCCCAGTGCTCGCTCCCGTGGAGGCTGTGATTCTTCGCCTCGTTGTCTCTCGGCAGCCACTCCAGACTCATACGCTCTCCTCTCGCTCCTCGCTCGTTCGTTAAGCCTCGCGACGGATGATAGTAGCCATAGTGGAGCCCCCGCCGCCGCAGATCGCCGCGACGCCCAGTTCTCCTCCAGTGCGCTTGAGCGCATGATAGAGGGTCACCAGGATGCGGGCGCCCGAGCACCCCGTGGGATGACCGAGAGCGATGGCTCCTCCGTGGATATTCACTTTCTCGCGATCCCACTCCAACACCCGCTCGTTCGCAAGCACCTGAGCCGCGAACGCTTCGTTGACCTCGATGAGATCCATGTCGGCGAGCTTCATGCCCGCCCGCTCCAAGGCTGCCGGTATCGCGACGCCGGGGCCTTCACCCATGAACCGACCATCGACCGCTGTCTGGGTGTAGTCCACCACCGAGAAGAGCGGTTGCAGACCGCGCCGCTCCGCCTCCTCACGAGTCATGGCCACCAAGAAAGCGGCGCCGTCGGTCAGGCCGCAGGAGTTGCCGGCGGTCACCAGGCCGTCGCGCCGGAAGGCGGCCTTGAGCCGGCCCATGGAGGCGGCGTCGGCGTCGTGACGGATGGACTCGTCTTTGTCGAACACGATCTCGGGCTGCTTCCCTTGGGCGGGAACCGTCACCGGGGTGATCTCCTCGTCGAACCAACCGTTCGCCTGGGCCGCCGAAGCCTTCTGGTGACTCCAGGCGGCGAACTCGTCGAGCTCCTCGCGAGTAAGGCCGTATTTGTCCACCAGGTTCTCCGCCGTCTCGCCCATGGACATGTCGGCCACCGGATCGTGCGCGTCGCTCCAACCGTCCTCGAGTTGGACGTTGCCCATGCGGAACCCCTGCCAGCGATAGCCGCGCACGAGATGAGGGATCGTGGACATGCTCTCCATGCCCCCACACAGCACGACGTCGGCCTGACCCACCTGGATCAGCTGGGTCGCGAGACTCACCGCCTTCATGCCGGCGGGGCACGCCTTGTTGATCGTCACCCCGGGGACGTGCTGCGCGCAACCGCCCTTCAGCGCCGCGGTGCGTGCCGGGTTCACGTAGTTGCCCGCCTGACGACAGGAAGCGATGATGGCGTCGTCCACGTCATCACCGGACACCCCCGCCCGCCGCAGGGCCTCCCGGATCGGGAAGGCGGCGACGTCGTACACCTTCATATCCTTCAAGGTGCCGCCGAACCGACCCATGGGCGTCCGCACCGCACTTACGAAGACCACTTCACTCAACTCACGCACCACGTCCGCACCCCCACTAAAAGGCTTGGAACTCACTTCACACGAGCTCCCAATTTCACTGACTGGCCGGGCAGACAGCACGGCCCGGAGGCTGATAATAGCAGGAAAGCGGACGGTCTGGGGAGTGCGTCAGCCCCACTCTCGGACCGAGCGCCGAGGTGGGGCCGCACCTGAGGTGGCCGCCGTTGCCCGGCGGTGAGCGGGTAGCCGAAGGTCAGGCGGTGGCGACCGGCGGAACGAAGATCCGGGCAGCCATCTCGTTGTCCAGCTGGAACAGCCCCCCTGGAGCGTCCTGGGTGAGCCGTAGCTTCTGGATCATCTCGTCGGCCGATGCTTCCTCCTCCACCTGCTCCGCGATGAACCACTGAAGCATGTTGTGGGACGCGTGATCCTTCATTTCGAGCGCCAGATCGGCAAGAGCGTCGATGAGAGCGGTGACCTTCTGCTCGTGCGTCAGGATCTCCTCGAACATCGCCAACGGCGTGTCCCAGGACGAGGGCGGTTCCTCGATAGCCATGAGCTTGACCAGTCCGCTGCGCTCGATCACGTGATCGTAGAACTTGGCGGCGTGCGCCATCTCTTCCTGCGCCTGCACTCGTGTCCAGTTCGCGCCGCCCGGAAGACCCATGGCCGCGAAGCGCGCGGACATCGACAAGTAGAGATACGCTGAGTAGAGTTCCGCGTTTATCTGGCGGTTTACGGCATCGAGCATACGTTGATCCAGCATGGCGTCCTTTCCTCTCTCTGTGGTGGAACGGATCCGCGGCGCGCACGCCACGGCGATCGACACGTTGCCATGGTGCCCGACCAAAGCGGCCCTCAAACTCGCCCTCAGGCGGTATGCTCGTGTACGGGTGGCGAGGGCGGAGTGAAGGAGAGTCGGTGAGAGTAGCCGTGGTAGGACCGGGGTCTCTGGGGTGCGTGTTCGCGGCCCTGCTCTCTCGTTCCGGACACGACGTGGTTCTCGTCGGACGCCCGGAGCGGGTGGAGGAACTCCGGGAGCGGGGTGTTCGGATCCACGGGTTGGAGGATGTGCACCTCGACGTGCCCGCCACGTCGGATCCCGGAGCCGTGGGGCCGGTGGACCTCTTACTGCTGTGCACCAAGGCCCGCGGCACCCGCGAGCTCCTCTCCACTCTGAATTCCCTCCCCGCGCGGACGGTAGCCTCCCTTCAGAATGGGATCCTCAAAGAAGCGTTGCTGGCGGAGGCCTTCGGCCCGGAGCGGGTGATCGGAGCCGCCACCCTGGTGGGGGCCGAGCGCCAAGAGGACGGATCGGTGACCCTCACCGCCCGCGGCACGACGTACGTTGGCGAGTTCGACGGACACCTCACCGATAGGGTGGGCGAGTTGATCGCCGCGCTGGACGATGCCGGGCTCCCCGCCCAGGCTCCGCCGAACATCGACTCGGTGATCTGGTCGAAAGCCTGCCTGGCCGCCGGGGCCTTCGCCGTATCCGTGCTCACGCGCCGACCGGTAGCGGAGATCATGGCGGATCCGGCGCTTGCCGGAGCCATGGCCGACCTGGTGGCGGAGACCGCGGCCATCGCCGAAGCGGGCGGGCACGAAATCCACGACTACCCCGGCATGCTCGTGCACTCGTGGGCCCGCGACCCCCGACACGTCGTACTGGAAGGCATGGCGCAACGAGCCGCGGAGATGGCTGCCGCCGACCGGGCGGTGCGGGTCTCGATGCTCCAGGATCTACTCGCCGGTCGCCCCCTCGAGGTGGAGGAGATGTACGGGCCGTTGCTCCAAGAGGCCCAGGCTCGGGGGGTGCCCGTTCCGCGGCTCTCGTTCGCCTACAGCCTGCTCAGCGGCTTCGAGTCGGCCGCCGCCCCGGGACCGGAAGGGGACTGACTCCGCGCGCTCGTAGGATCCGAGAACCACGCCGCCCCCAGGCACGAGCCACGTTGTCGCACGTCACACCGACGGCATAGAATCGCGCCATCTCACACACTCCGCAGAGTGCTGCCAACAAGAGCGGGCGTGGAACGTCTAAGTGGATGGGTATCGAGCCTGCAAACGGATGGGAGCGACGCGTGACCAAGGCGGCCGTCGTGGTGCTGGGCATCGTGGCCCTGCTTCTCATTGCCGCGGTCCCGGACGGTCTCGTCGTCCGAGAGGACCGCGTGGTCTTCCGTCCCGTCGTCATGGCGGAGGACATCGGCGGCTATCTCCAAGGGATCGTTACCGGTGAAGCCTTCAGGTATCAGGAGCGCTGGCACACCCGGAGCTTTCTGGCCCAGGCCGGCGACCGCGCGGTGCGCTCGCTCGTATACCTGGGTCTCTCGGCTCTGGCGGCGGTGACGGTCGGCCTGCTGACCGGACTGTGGCTGACCGCCCGCCGGAAGGACGGCATCCGTGAGGCCCTGACCTCGATGGCGGCCGTTCCCGACTTCGTGCTCGCCCTACTGCTTCAGATCGGTGTGGTGGCCGTCTACCGTTGGTCCGGCTACCGGGTGGCTCGCGTGGTGTCTCTCACCGACGCGGAACCCGCCGTCCTGCTCCCGTTGTTGACGCTCACACTCGTACCCGGTATATCCGTGCTGCGCACGGTCTCAGCTCGGGCGCACATGGCCGCCGCCGCCGACCACACGCTGGTGGCAAAAGCCTTGGGTATGAGCCGTCGACGCATCTACCTCACTCGACTCACGCCGATCGTGCTCGGCTTCGTAAGGGCCGATATACCACGGCTCGCGGGCACCATGCTGGGCAATCTCTTCATAGTGGAGTATCTGTTCAATATTCGAGGCGTCACGACGTTCGTGATCACCCGGGGACTCATCGGAGGTTACCAGTACGACCTGGTCATGAACGCCCTCCTGTTGATCGCCGGCCTCTACGCGGCCGTCTACCTCGTCCTCCGCCTCTACCTGGGGGCCCTGGAAGGTGCGGTGACGCGGCTGTGAAGCACGGTGCAGGCACCTACGCACTCGGCGTGGGGTTACTGATGGTGGGTGTGCTGCTCGTGTTGGCGGTCGCCGGTCCCCTGCTCGCTCCGTACCCCCGCGACTACTCGGAAAAGATACTCACGGTGGAGTCACCCGAAGGAACGAAGATCCTCTACGCGCCTCAGCCTCCGTCGCTCCGTCATCCTCTGGGCACCGACCGCTGGGGCTACGACTTACTCTCGCTCATCTTCATCGGGGCCCGCTATACGGTGGGAGCCGCGCTGCTGATCGCACTCGCCCGCCTGCTCCTAGGCGGCGGACTGGGGCTCTACCTGGGATCGCGTCGCGAAGGCGGTGAGATCCGGGCGTCCTCCACCTTCCTCGCGGGGGTGCCCATGTTCGTAGTGGTCTACTTCGTGATGATGGGCATCAACTTCGACTCGCCCCTCTCCCCGCCGGCTCTCGCACTGATACAAGGAGGGCTCATGACCATCCTCGGTGTTGCGCCGCTGGCCGGGGCCGTGGGCAACAAGGCCCGTGCGCTCAGGGGAAGCCCCCACGTGACGGCAGCGATATCTACGGGAGCCGGCCCGCGTCGCGTGGCGGGTCGTCACATCCTGCCGCTGCTGCGCGAGGACCTCCTGCAGATGCTGGCACACGAGGTGGTGCTCGTGCTGACGCTACTCGGGCAACTCGCGATCTTCGACCTCTTCTTCGGCGGCACCGAACGCACCTGGGATCCACCCATGTACTGGACGGTCACCCACGAATGGGCGGGGATGGTGGGGCAGGAACGAGCCTCGATCCAGGCCAATCAGTGGACGGTCCTCAGCCCACTCCTCTGCTTCGCCCTCGCGATCCTGGCCTTCCAATTGGTTTCCACCGGCCTCGAGCGCCGTACGCGGAGCACGTACGCTCAGCACCCGCACGTGTAGCCCGTCGCATCCGCGCACTGCGCGCCATGAGTCCCAAAGAAGAGTATCCTAGGCAACCGCATGAGTGCTACTCCCGAGAGATCACACGCCAAGCCCACCGAATCCAACCGGGTTCAACTCGTGGTCATTTGCGTGGCCAGCTTCGTGGTGTGGGCCGGGTTCGGGGCGATTCTCCCCTACCTGCCCGTGTTTCTCCAAGAGGAAGCGCACGCCTCCATCCGCTATATCGGTGTAGTCGCGGCTGCGTACTACCTGGGCACGTTCGTCTTCTCGGGGCTCCTCGGCGGGCTGAGCGACCGTATCGGCCGCAAGCCCGTCATAGTGACCGGGGTGTGGTTGTACGCCATTGCCACCTTCCTCTTCATCACCACCACCCACCCCATATGGTTCATCCTGTTCCGTTTCCTGGAGGGCATGGGGGCGGCCGCGGTCTTCCCGGCGGGGCAAGCCTTCATCGCCGACATCACGCCCGAGCGCAATCGCAGCCAAGCCTTCGGCTGGTTGAGCACGGCCCAGTTCGGAGGACTGGTGGCCGGGCCCGCCCTCGCCTGGCCCCTCTACCAGCTGGGCGGAGGAGCGGGCATCTGGGCCTTCTACACCATCTTCCTATTCGGGAGCGCCCTCGCCGTCGTCACCGCCGTCGCCCTCATGCTCCTGCTTCGAGAGCCGGTGAAACACCACACACCGGAGGAGCCGGCGCACGCCCGACCGCCCTACCGCAGACTCCTCACGCGACCGGTCATGGCGTTCATGGTGATCTCCGGCACCATGCACTTCGCCTTCGGGTCGTGGGAGGTGATCTGGAGCATCTGGCTGCGGGAACTCGGCGCTTCCATGTCGTTCGTGGGACTCACATGGATCCTGTTCAGCGTCCCCATGCTCCTCTCCTTCGTGGGGGGGTACTTCGCCGACAAGCACAGCCGGTTCCGACTCATGTTCGTGGGGTATGCGATCTCCGCGGGTTGCTGGATCGTCTACGGCTCCACCCGCAACCTCACGCTCTTCCTGGTCTTCGCCGTAGTGGAGGGCCTGGCGGTGGCCGTGGCGAATCCGGCGAAACAGGCGTTCCTCGTGCAGGTGAGCCCGCGCCGGTGGATAGGGGCGATCCAGGGCATGGACGCCACGGCCACGCACAGCGCCGCCCTCGTCGGCACTCTGGTCGCTCCGTTCCTGTTCGAGATCATCTCCGGCCGGGTCATCGCCGTCACCGGGGTGCTCGCGCTCCTCGGTCTGCTCATCGCCGCGCCGACCCTTGGCGGGGAATGGCGACGTCTCACCGCGATCTCCGCCACGCCCGAACCTGCGGTCGACGGGTCCCTCTACCGCTCGTAGACACCCAGCTACTCGCCGCCTCGCAGCTCGACCACGGTGCGACCTCGACCCCGCCCCGCCATCATCGTGCGCGCCAGCGTGTGGACATCTTCCAGTGACGCCACCCGGGTGAAGCCGTTCAGCACCTCCGGGCGCACCCTTTCCGCCAACCTCCGCCACGCCTCGATCCGGCTCTCTGCCGGCGCCGCCACCGAGTTGATCCCGATCAGCTTCACCGCCCGCAGGATGAAGGGCATCACCGTCGTGTTGAGCGCGCTCCCACCCACCAGGCCGCAGGACGCCACCGCGCCGCCATACCCGGTCTCGGCAAGCACTCGGGCCAGAGTGTCTCCCCCCACCGAATCTACAGCTCCCGCCCAGCGCTGTGATTCCAGGGGCTTCGCGGGCAGCTCCAAAGCGGCACGCTCGATCACCTCCTCCGCGCCCAGCGAATGGAGGTAGGCGGCGCTCTCGTGTCTCCCACTGGACGCCACCACGCGATATCCCGCTGCGGCCAGTAGAACGATGGCGATACTGCCCACTCCTCCACTCGCGCCGGTCACCAGCACTGCGCCCGGCTTCTCGACGCCGGAGGTCTCGGTACTCGTACCCGCCCGGCCGCCCTCCGGCATTACGCCCGCCTCCTCGAGCGCCATGACCGCAAGCATGGCCGTGAGGCCTGCAGTGCCGAGCGCCATCGCGTGCTTCAGGGAGAGTCCGGCGGGCAGCGGTACCAGCCACTCCGAGCGGACACGGGCCCGTTCCGCGAAACCTCCCCAGCGAGCTTCACCGATCCCCCAACCCGTCAGGATCACCCGGTCGCCCGGGCCGTAGGCAGGCGAATCCGACTCGAGCACTCGCCCCGCGAGGTCGATGCCGGGAACCATGGGGTATCCGCGCACGATCCGGCCGGCGCCGGTCACCGCCAACGCGTCTTTGTAGTTCAGCGACGAATACGCGACCTCGATGAGGACGTCGCCCTCGGGGAGGTCGGATATCCTCAGCTCCTCGAGTTCCGCACGGGGCTCGGGGTCACCCTCGTGAAGCACCAGCGCACGAAACCGGTCCTGTGGCCCCATCATCGTCATACCACCTCCGCCTGTCGCCACCAGGCCTTCGGCGCGTCACCTCTCGCCGGCCACGTTCCGTCGGAATTTCCGACGGCGGTACTTGGGTGCAGGTCGCCGTATCCGACGGTGGCAGCACGAAGACCCGCAGCCTACGCGTCGAAGCATCCACCATGCATCCACCTCCCACTTCCGGGGTACTGGCATTGTAGCGTGCGCCGCCCGCGCGGCGTGGCATGATGTGCACAACACAACCCGGGGGTCGGACCATGAAAGCCGCGGAACTCTTCGTCCGCTGTCTGGAGAACGAAGGCGTCACCACCATCTACGGCATACCCGGGGAGGAGAACCTCGACGTGATGGACGCCCTCGTCGAGAGCGACATCGAGTTCGTGACCACTCGCCACGAGCAGGGCGCCGCCTTCATGGCCGACGTGCGGGGCCGCCTGACCGGCCGCGCCGGGGTGTGCCTCTCCACGTTGGGCCCCGGCGCCACGAACCTCGTGACCGGCGTGGCCGACGCCAACATGGACGGGGCTCCAGTCGTCGCCATCGCCGGCCAGGCGGCCACGACCCGCATGCACAAGGAGAGCCACCAGGTGGTGGACCTGGAGGCCATCTTCGCACCCGTCTGCAAGTACACGGCCCAGATCCGGGCGCCGCAGATCGTGGCTGAAGTGGTACGCAAGGCCTTCAAGGTGGCGCAGGCCGAGAAGCCGGGCGTGAGTTTCCTCGAGTTCCCCGAAGACGTGGCCGCGGCCGCAAGTGAGGGCAAGAGCCCGCTTCGACGGCAGGCGGCCATGCCCTCGATGCCGCCGCCGTTCAAGATAGAACAGGCGGCCGCCCTGATCGGAAGGGCCGCGGCCCCCATCATCATGGCGGGCAACGGCGTGGTCCGGGCCGGCGCTTCAGAGGCCCTCGTGGCCTTCGCGGAGCGCGTCAACATCCCCGTGGCAACCACCTTCATGGCCAAGGGCGTGATCCCCTCGTCGCACCCGCTGGCTCTGGGCACCGTGGGCCTCCAGGCCAACGACTACGTGGCCTGCGGGTTCCACAAGGCCGATCTCGTGATCTGCGTGGGGTACGACATCGTGGAGTACCACCCCTTTCTCTGGAACGCCCACGGGCATCTGATGCTCGTGCATATCCACGCCTCACCCGCCGAGGTGGACGAATGCTACATAGTTGAAGCCGGCGTGGTGGGCGATATCGGCGCTTCCCTCGGGGCTATAGCGGAGCGCTGCCGACCCCACGACGCGCCACTCGCCACCGAACTCCACCAAGCCATCCTGGACGACATCGCCCGGGCCGCCGACAGCGAGGCCTTCCCGCTCAAACCGCAGAAGATCATCTGGGATCTGCGCGCGGCGATGGGCCCGGAGGACATCGTGATCAGTGACGTAGGCGCACACAAGCTCTGGATGGCGCGCATGTACCAGGCCGAGCGGCCCAATACCTGCATCATCTCCAACGGCTTCGCGGCCATGGGCATCGCCGTGCCCGGAGCCATTGCCGCCCGGCACGCGCTGCCAAACCGCAAGGTGGTGGCGGTGACCGGGGACGCCGGGTTCATGATGAACTCGCAGGAGATCGAGACCGCTCTCCGCTTGAAGACACCGGTTGTGATCCTGATCTGGAACGACTCGGCCTACGGCTTGATCCGCTGGAAGCAGATGGAGCACTTCTCGCGTGAAGCGGGCGTGAGCTTCACCAACCCCGATTTCGTCGCCTATGCTCGCAGTTTCGGCGCCGCCGGTATCCGTATCGAGAAGGCGGTCGACCTCGCCCCGGCTCTGACCCGCGCCCTTGCCGCGGACACGGTCACGGTGATCGACTGCCCGGTGGACTACAGCGAGAACCTGCGCCTGCCCCACATAGCCGGGGAGATGGTCTGCCAAGACTGAGCGGCCCGGCGCGCGTGGTTGGTGCGCGGCCCCTCGCGCGAAGCGGGAGCGCTCTCGGCGCCGAGTGCGCTCCCGGCGCCGAGAGCCGGCGCGTGAGGCGACGTATCTAGCCTGCCGCCGCCTCGCCCGCGAGCAGCACCGGCGCCACCTCGCTCATGGGGAGGGCCCTGCCGGTCGCCGAGTCCACCATCACGAACACGACATCCGCGTCGGTCACGAGCGTGCCGTCGTCCTTCATCCGGATCTCCTGGCGGAGCGTCCCGCTTCGGGTGCCCACGCCTGCGAGGGCCGTGGTGACCTCCACCACCTGGTGCGCCGTGGCCCCCACGCGGTAGCTCACGTTGATGTTCACCACCATGAAGACCCACCCACGTTCCTGGAACACCGGGAAGCCGCCGCGCGCTTCCCAGTAGGCCCACCGGCCCTCCTCGAGGAACTCGAGGTAGCGCGCGTTGTTCACGTGACCCAGCAGATCGCAGTGGTACGGGCGGAGCTTGATCTCCACCACGTCACTCGTACTGCTCCGATCACCCACCGACGAGCTCCTTGCCCACCGACATGCCCTTCGCGATGCGCACCGCCCCACCGTAGTAGTGACCGTCCAGGGGGGCGAAGAAGAAGGGGGCGATCAGCCCGGCGTCCGGGTTGCCCTTCTCGTCGAGGCACTCCTCGTCGAGTTTCACATCGAGGATCTCACCGACGAACTGCGTGTGAAGTCCGAGTTCGTGAACGTGCAGCACGGAGCACTCCAGCACCAAGGGGAACTCCCCCACATATGGGGCGTCCACCAGTTCGCTGCGCGTGGGAGTCAACCCGGTGACGGCGAACTTGTCGGCATCGCGGCCGGAGACCACGCCGAAGTAGTCGGCCTCCCGCACGTGGCCGGCCGATGGCACGCTCACCGTGAAGGCCTTCCGCGCCATGATGTTGCCGTGAGCCATGGTGGCTGCACGGAAGGACACGGCCATGCAGGCCGGCTTGGAGCAACAGATGCCGCCCCAGGCGGCGGTGGTGGCGTTCGGGCGGCCTTCGGCGTCGTACGTGCCCACCACCAAGACCGGCGTGGGGTACAGGACGGTCTTCGCTCCCAGTGATCTCTTCATGCGCGGACTCCTCGCGGGCGGGGCTGGCTGTACGACCCTATTCTCGCACAGTCAAGGAGAGCTCCCGGACAGAGGCGACTCCGGCCGGGGTGAGTTCTTCCTCCGGCCATTCGTACGAATTCTCGAGCGCATTGTAGAGGATCTTGGCCACGTGACCCCTGGTGGCAAGGCCGTAAGGGTCGAAGCGGGTGGCGTCCTTGCCGTTCACGAGGCCGTTGTAGTGGGCGATGGCCACGAAGGAGCGATCGGCGTCGGGCACGTCGCCGAACGGCATCCGGTACTCGGCCGGCGGATCCTCCAGGTAGAACTCGCGAGACCGCACCAGGATCCGCAGCAGCTGTATGCGGGTGAGAGGCTCCCAGGGGCGGAAGGTACCGTCGGCGAAGCCCGTGACGAGGAAATTGCCCGCCGCCTCTTCCACGTAGTCGAAGGGGTAGGGATCCGTGCTTGGCGGAACGTCGCTGAAGGTGGGTGAGTCCACGTTCGTGATCTCGAGATCGTGGTAGTCGAAAGCGCCCACCGCCATCTTGGCGAACTGGGCCCGGAGGACGGGTTCGTACGGACGAAAGGTGTCGTCGGGGTAGCCGGAGAGCACCTCTCTCCCGAAGAGGTTCACGATCGCAGGGAAGAACTCATGGTCGGGGGAGACGTCGCTGAAGGGTGAGATACCAACGTTCACCACGGCGGTGGCCTCCGCCGTAGAAGTCCCGTCGTCGGCGCGTACTATCACCTCGTACGTACCGGCCTCCTGCCACGCGTGCTCCCACCCCCAGCCCCAATTCCCCAGTTCGTAGGGCTCCAGTTGGAGCGGTTCGCTCACGTCGTCCCCGTACGTGATCGTCATCACGGGTGGATCGCTGTCCGGGTCGAACAACCACCCCGACCCGGACAGCGGCTGACCCACGGCTGCGTACGTGAGAGGTGTATCGAACGAAGTGACCACGGGAGCCACATCCTCCACGGGTACGCCGGTGAAGACCGGCCGCTCGAAGGCCGCGCCGCCAAACCACCAGGCGAGATCCGAATCGATGTCGTTCGGCAAATCTGGATCGGTCACTCCGCCCACGAAGTCGAGCGAAAAGAAACCCGTGGCGTCGTGTTGGTCGAAGACCAAGGTCACTTCCCACGGCCCGAGAGAAGCGCCTGGGTGTACGGCCGAGTAGCCGGCCCACCACGTGTAGCCTGGTTTTTCCGGCGGGCCGGAGTCGGGCTCGGCCTCGGGGTCGTAGAACTCGGGATCATTGAACAGGCTGGTGAAGTAGTCGCTGATCGCGGAGGAGTGCGTGAGCCGGCCCGCGACCGAGCCCGCATACGTGGCGGACACGAGCTCCCACTCCTCCGGAAAGCGCACGGCCAGAGTGCCGCGGGCTTTCGGCACATCGATCGGCGACTCGAACTCGTCCTCAGTCAGATCCAAGGTCACAGTCACCGAGTACGTGGCGCTCGGAGGCCCGGAGGGAGCATCCACCGCCGTGATGCCGAGACACCCCGCGAGTACGAGAACGGCTCCCCCCAGGAGCAGCGCCGCCGCGAACTGTGTGCCCCGTCGTACACCCACTACAGGAACCCGTCTCACGAGACCCCCCACGGTGCGGCGCTATGGCGCTCTGTATGATCGCGCGATCATACGCGCGGGCCTCCCGTTTCGCAAGACGAACGAGAGATCGCGGTACGACGCCCTCCAGGCACGTTGGAGCCGTCCGCACAATCCCCCGTTCGACCTCTTGACAACCCACCCCCAGGCAATGGTAAAGTCTGTTGTCCTTTGCCGCCTGAGTTGGAGGAAGCATTCTCACCGATAGCCAGACCGAGCTGCCCGGCCGCACCCTGGTGGAGGACCTGACCGCACTACTGCGCTCCAGGATCCAGCGCGGCGAACTCGCCGCCGGGGACCGTTTGCCCGCCCAGCGGGATCTTGCCCGGCACCTCGGAGTCGCCCGGCCCACCCTGCAGCACGCACTGCGTGCCCTCGAGTCCGAAGGCTACGTGGAGACGCGGCGCGGCGCGAGCGGCGGCACCTTCGTGCTCGCCCTCGACCAGCCCGCCGATGCCTGGTTCCGGAGCGTCCGCGGCGATCTTCGGGATCTGGAGGACATCCTCTGTTTCCGCGCGGCTGTGGAATCGGAGGCGGCCGCCCTAGCGGCCGTGCGCCGCTCCGCCGGTCATCTGGAGCTTCTCGGCACGGCCCAGGCCCTCATCGCCGAAGCCGCTACCTCAGCCGACTTCCGGCGCGCGGACTCCCTCTTCCACGCTACACTCGCGGAGGCCTCCGGCAGCCCCCGACTCGAGCGGGCCACCCGTCAAGCCCGTGGGGAGCTCTTCTCCCCCATCGACCGGGCCCTCCGGCCCCGCCTCGTACGTATCACCGTCCGCGACCACCAGGCCATCCTTGACGCCGTGGAGGCATCGGACCCCATCGCAGCAGCCGCTGCCGTCAGAACCCACATCGACACCACCCGCAGCGAACTGCGGGCCGCCCTGGAAAGGACCACCCTCACATGACCCTGCCCCTGATCGGGATCACCCAACGCCGTCTGTCGGTCGCCCAGATACAAGGGTCGCCACCCACGGTCTACGATCACTGGATGAACGCGCAGTTCATGACCTATGCGCGCGCGGTGTCTCTTGCCGGCGGGCTCCCCGTGTTCGTGTCCCGCGAGGCTGACGCGGCGGAGTTGGCGTGGCGACTGGACGCCGTGATCTTGGCAGGCGGGTTGGACGTGGACCCCCGCTTGTACGGTGGCGTCCCCGGTCCCCGGTCGACCGTGCTCGACCCTGAATCGGACCGCTTCGAGATCCAACTCGTTCATGCCGCCTTCCGCGCCGACATCCCGGTGCTCGGAATCTGCCGCGGCCTACACGTACTGAACGTGGCTCTGGGCGGTACCCTCGTATCCGACCTGGCCGTGGGCGACGGCGCCTCCCACTCCTTCCTGCTCTACCCCCCGCACGAGCGCGTGCACCGAATCACCTTCGAGCCGGGGAGCATCCTGCACTCGATCCATGGACCGGAGTTGCACGTGAACAGCCTGCATCACCAAGCGGTGGCAGATCTTGGCCGAATCGTGACGGTGGCGGGGACGGCGGACGACGGAGTGGTGGAGGCCATCGAGATCACCGGACAGAGGGCACTGGGAGTACAGTGGCACCCGGAATTCTTCCGCGATCTCGACCCGGTGTTCGAGTGGCTCGTCGCCGAGGCCACGACGGCCCGGGCCCAGGAGACCGGCGTTTCGCGGGAGGGTCGCGTAGGCTCGAGCGCCGGCGGTCACGCGGGCTAGGGGGCTGCTAGCGGACCGGGGGCGGCTGCCGCCGCCCCCGTCGACGCGAGACGCCTACTCGGCCGGCAGCAGCGTGGCGCGCTCGATCACTATGGGCGTCTGCGGCACATCCTGGAACTGGCCGACCGAATGGGTGGGTGAGGCCACCATCGCATCCACCACCTCCATGCCGCTCACCACCGTGCCGAACACGGCGTACCCGTATCCTTGCGGTGTGTTCGCGGTGTGGTCGAGGAAGCTGTTGTCCGCCACGTTCACGAAGAACTGCGCGGTGGCACTGTCAACGACCATCGTGCGCGCCATAGCGAGGGTTCCTCGCAGGTTCTTGAGACCGTTACCGGCCTCGTTCTTGATCGGCGGCTTGCCGGGCTTCTGATTCATGTCGGGAGTGAAACCGCCCCCCTGAGCCATGAAGCCCGGGATGACTCGGTGGAAGATGGTGCCGTCGTAGGAGCCGTCCTGCACGTAGGCGAGGAAGTTCTCCACGCTGATGGGCGCGGCCGTCGGGTCGAGTTCCACCACGATGGCCCCCAACGTCGTCTGCAGCTCTACCCGGGGGTTGCTTGTGCTCACGTCGCCGTCTCCTGTGTCTGGACCGGTGTCCGGCCCGCTGGTGGTGTCCTGTCCGCCTGCTGTCGTGACGGTCGCCTGGTCGCCACCGTACGCGGCACCGGTGGGATCTGTAGCCGAGGACTGCGAGCCGCAGCCGCCCGCGGTGAGGGCGAGCAGGAGCGCCATGAGGATTGCCGGCACCACCCGCAGCGTGCCGCAGAACAGCCTCGCCGTGCGTACAGCCATGCTCTGTTGACCCATCGTGATCTCCTAGCAGCGGCGTTCGCCCGCAGGCCGCTCCACATGCGGACGTGGCCCCAGGTGCTCCGACCGGGCATAGGTTCTCACATCAGGACCGAGCCGACGACCTTCAGATCGTACAGTCGAGACGTCAGACCGGCGCGCGCGCACGTGACCTGAGGGGCGCGGCTGTGGCCGTGTCGGCCTCTAGCCTTCCATCTCCACGGAGTAGCAGCACATGTGCCCATCCAGGGCGCCGTCCACCGTCGCCGCGCCGTGTCCTGTCTCCTCGGCCCACTTCTGCGCGACCGCCTTGACTCCGGCGCCGGACTTGCAGCCGAGCTGGTACACCTTGATGGGTGTGCCCCCTATCGTGATCCGGTCTCCCAAGGCGCTGCGCATGGGCTGGTGCATCAGGCAGAAGGGGCTGACGCCGGCGCCCTCGCCCACCCGGTACTTGTCGGTGATGGGGCTGGTGGCGTTGTAGGCCTCCATCAGCTCGTCGTAGCCGCCCGGAAGAGTCTCGAACACGGTCTTATAGTTGGTGATGAGATCGGTGAAAGGGCAGCGTGGCAGTCCGAACACGCCGCCCCCGAGATACGTGGCCGGACCCTCGATGCGGGCTATGGGCGTGTCCCCGGCACCGGCGGCGGCGATGAAGTCCTCCATGCTGTCGTACTCCGCGGGTGGGATGTTCTCGGCCACCCGAAAAGCCATCCGTATGAGAGTACCCTTCGCGGGACTAGGGCCGCTCTGCGCGATCACGGCCCGTATGAGGTCCAGAAACGTGAGATGAGAGATGTCGAGCGCGCCGGTCTGAGTCATGCCGCCCCCCCTGAGGCTTGAAATGTGTCGCCCGCCGCGGGACCCGCGGCGGCATCCGTTCTCACACAGTGTCGGCCGCAGGGCGAGTTTTCATTAGCGTGCATCCCTGACTTATTGGCAGGCGACCGGCCGGGGCCGACAAGGGCACCTCGCAGCGGGCCGCGGGCGGTTCCTACCCGTTGCGAACCACCAGATCTCCCGCGCCGACCTCATTGGCCGTGCAGACGGGATGGCACTTACCGTGCAACAAGTAGGAGACGCGCCCCTCGAGCGAGCCTTCCCACGTCAGTAACTCGAAGTTGGCCACGCCCTTCGAGACAACGAGCGACGCGTCCCGCACCGCGGCGGCGGCCTGGGGACCGAGATCCGCCACCAGATTGCCGGGCAGAGCCTCACCGGCCCCGTTCTCCATGACCCGAGCCACCTCCCCCAGGCCCACGGCGAGCGCATCCGCCAGCAGAGCATCGTTCAACACGGGCAGGGTGTGCGTGATGTAGGCGACATCCACATCCCACTGGGAGTGCAGCACCTCGAGCAGAAGCCGGTCGAAGACGATCTCCCCGCAGTTGTCCGAAAACCAGGCGATGCGGCCCGCATCCGCCAGCCGCCGACGGAGGGTGCTGACGGCATCAGGATCAAGGCTCAGGGTTCCCAGCGTTTCGAGCAGCCCCTCCGCCGGCGCGGCCGCGGTGTCGACCATGGCGTCAATAGCGTTACCCAGGATCGCGAGCTTGACCGCTTCCAGGAAGGGATCGGACGAGCGCACGACATGTTCCCGTGCCGCAGGATAGAGCGCAAGCGCCGCCGCGTTCTGATCCGCCTTCGCCGTCGCCAACGGGTCCGGGTCGCCCGACCGCTCCACGAGGAGCCTCCATACGGCCCCCGTGAGATGCGGCGAGGTGAGATTCCAATCGCCCGCGGAGAAAGCCGGCAGAGCCAGCACTTCCCGCATGAACGCTTCCACCTCCTCCTCGGAACGGAAGGCCGAGCGGGCCAGGCTGAGAGCGAGACGCAACGAGCACGGTATGCAGTCCGACCAGATGAGCATGAGGACACGTCCCTCCTGGAGCTTGTGGATGTCGGGCCACCGGACCGTTCGACCAGACGCCGGTGGTCAGCGGAGGGCGGGCGCGTCCGGGTCCGGGTTCGGCGGTTGCTCGTCACCGAGACGGCGCTGCACGGGGAAGAGTTGGATCGGGCGGAACCGCCGCACCAGACCCCACAGACCCATCCGCGCGCGCAGCGTGATCACCACGGCCAGCACCCCCAACAACACCAGGTACCACGAGCCGTAGTCGGCCAAGGTCTCCTGCAGCGCGAAGTAGATGATCGTGCCGAGGATGGGTCCCTCTATCGTCCCCACCCCGCCGATGACGACGATGAAGATGACGAAGGCCGTCCAGTTGATGCTGAAGGCGGCGTCCGGCTGTATGCGGAGCAGGTTCAGGTAGATCACCGCGCCCGTGACTCCACTGCCGAACGCGGCCAGCAGGTACACGTACAGCTTGGTGCGGAAGGTGCGAACCCCGAGACTGCGTGCTCCGATCTCGTTGTCCCGGATGGCGGTGAGCGCCAGTCCGAGTCGGGAGCGGAGAACCAGATAGACCAACAGCACCGACCCCACCGCCACGGCCAGCGCGATCCAATACGTGCCCTGGAGGCGCACGGTCATGTCGAGTTTCGACGCCGACGATATGGTGACCCCCGACCCACCGCCCAGGCCGCCGATGTTGGCGGCCACCAAACGATACACTTCGGCGATCACCCAGGTGCCGATGGCGAAGTAGCCCCCGCGGAGGCGGAAGGCCAGTCCCGCCGTGGGGAGGGCGATCACCAGGGCCACCACCCCCGCCAGGGGTACGGCGAGGAAGGGATGAACGCCCACCTTGTCGGCCAAGACCCACAGCGAGTAGGCACCGATGCCGACGAACGCCTGCTGACCCACCGATAGAAGACCCGCGTACCCCGCCAGCAGATTCCACATCTGCGCCAAGGCCAGAAGGGTGAGGAACGTGACGAGGGAGCGCATGGTGCCGGCCGACAACCACAGAGGAACAGTGGCGGCTATGCCAACCACCGCGATCGCCACCCCCAACCCGATGCGGCTGGCCGTGGTGGAGCGCACGACGGTGATCCGCTCCGCGCTCATACGGCGCCCCGACGACTCAGAAGCCCGCTTGGCTTGAAGGCGAGGACCGCCAAGAAGACCACGTGACCGGCCAGCGCGTGCCAGCCCGGCTCGATCTGGGCGCCGATCACCTGGGCCACACCCAGGACGATCCCGCCCACGAGCGTACCCCACACCGACCCGAGTCCACCCATGATCACCGCCTCGTACGCAAAGATGAGTCGTGCCGGCCCGATCCCCGGGGCGAACGTCGTGCGAATACCCATGAAGACCCCCGCCACGGCCACGACGCCAAGCGCGATGGCCATGGAGAGGGCGTAGATGCGCCGGTTGTCGATCCCCATGAGCCTGGCCACCCGCTGGTTGTCCGACGTGGCGCGGAAGGCCCGCCCCGTCCGGGTGCGACTCAGGAACAGCTGCAGTCCCACCAACACCAGGACCGCCAGTACGAAGGTGAGCAGCGGGAACCAGCCGACCGTAAGACCTCCACCAAGCGACAGGGCCTCGTCTTCCAGGCGACCGGCATCGAGGCCTTGGCTGTCCGCGGAGAACACCTCCAGCAGCAGGTTCTGGATGATCACCGAGAGACCGAACGTGACAAGCAGCGCCGGCATAGGGTCGGGCCCGAGGCTGTGGTCGAGGATGTAGCGCTGGAGCAGCCATCCGATGACGAACATGATCGGTACCACCAGGGCCATCGCCAGGAGCGGATTGATGGGCAGCACGTCCAGGATCGCAACCGCGATGAACGCGGCCAACACGCTCAAGTCGCCGTGCGCCAGGTTCACCAGCTTCATCACCCCGAACACCAGCGAGAGACCGGTGGCGAACAGGGCGTAGAAACCGCCGAGCATCACGCCCTGTAGGATCGCGTTCACCCAATCCATCGGTGGCTCCGCTTCCTCATGTGGGCTCCACTGCGTTGCATGTCCGTAGTCCGGTCTGTAGCCTGATGTCGCACCCGCATTCCCGGCCTCACATACCGAAGTAGGCTTTGGTTATCTGTTCTCGCCTCAGGTCGGCCGGACGTCCGGAGAGCACCACGCGTCCCTCCAGGAAGCAGGTCACGGTGTCGGCGACGCGCATCACTTGGCCGATGTCCTGCTCCACCACCACCACGGTGATCCCCTCCGCCACTATGGCGGCGAGCGCGCCGTAGAATTCGCGCACCACGATGGGCGCCAATCCGAGGGACACTTCGTCCAGCAAAAGCAGCGCGGGGTTCGACATCAATCCACGCCCGATGGCCAGTGCCTGCTGCTCTCCCCCCGAGAGGAGGCCGGCCGGATAGTCGGCCCGCTTCACCAGAAGCGGCAGCAACTCGAACACCTTCTGCACGGTCCAAGGCCCGGGGCGGCGCAGATGAGCCCCCACCTGCAGATTCTCCCGCACGCTGAGACTCGGGAAGACGTGCCTGCCTTCCGGCACCAGCGCGACGCCCAGCCCCACACGTTGGTGGGCCGGAAGCTCCTGCAGCTCTATGCCGTCAAGGAGTATTCTGCCGGCGGTGCACGTCTCGAGTCCCGCGATCACGTTCAAGAGCGTGGACTTTCCCGCCCCGTTCGCGCCGATGATCCCCAGGGTCTCTCCCTCCTCCACGCGGAGCTGGATCCCGTGCAGGGCTTGGAGATCGCCGTAGTGGGCGTTTACGCCATCGACGTGCAGGAGACTCATTCCTCGTCCTCCGCGCCCAGATAGACGTCCTGCACTTCGGGGCTCGCCATCACCGTGCGTGGATCTCCTTCTATGAGCTTTCGCCCAAAATCGATGGCGACGAGCCGGTCGACGACGGCCAAGAGGGCGTGCACGATGTGCTCGATCCAGATGATCGAGAGGCCCTCCGCACGCAGGGACTTGACCGTCTCGATCAGTGACAGCACCTCGCTGTCGGTGAGGCCCCCGGCGATCTCATCCAGGAGGAGCACCCTCGGATCCGTGGCCAGAGCACGGGCCAGTTCGAGTCGCTTGCGATCGAGCAGCGAGAGCGATTCGGCGAGCGTATTCGCCCTATGCCGGAGGCTCGATCGTTCCAGAGCCTCAACCGCCTTCCCGTACGAGGTACGCTCCGTCTTCCCCCGCCCGTGAGTGGCGCCCACCAGGACGTTCTCGAACACGGTCATCCCGCCGAAGGGCCGCGGCACCTGGTACGTGCGGCCGATACCGGCACGACAGCGCTGGTCGGCCGACCAGCGTGTCACGTCCGCGCCCTCGAACAGCACCCGGCCCGCGTCGGCGTGCTCCACGCCGGTGGCCAGATTGAGCATGGTGGTCTTCCCCGCGCCGTTCGGGCCCACGACCCCGAGCGCCTCCCCCTCGTGCAGGGAGACGCTGAGCTCGTCGATGACACGCACGCCTCCGAAGGACTTGCTGACGTTCTCGAGGGCGAGCACGACCGTCACGGAATCAGACCGTCCAACGATATGCGGACCGCGCGGCTCTCATCACGGAATCGGCCGCAGAGATCCCGCCGTGGGGATGTTCGAGGCCAGGCTGTTGCTCACCACGACCATCTCGTACTTGAAGTCGGTGCCGGGGCCCCACTGACCGCCCACCAATGGCGTCTTGGCCACGTTGGGAACCGGACCGCTGGAGAAGTCGACCGGTCCGACGATGGTATCGAGCTTGGTGGTCTTCACGGCTTCAGCGATGGCCGCCTTGTCGTCCACGTCGGCCGTGCGCTTGAGAGCGTCGGCTGCCAACTCGAACAGTGCGTGCGCGAACCCGATAGGCTGCGTCCACTGCTTACCGGTGCTCGCGGTGTAGCCGTCGGCCAATTCCTGGGACGACTCGCCCGTCAGTGAAGAGGAGAAGGGGTGAGACGGAGACCACCACACCTCGGTGGACATGCCGTCGCCGAGCTCGCCGAGAGCTTCCACCGAGGACGGGAAGAGGAGGGCCTTGCCGATCGAGGCGATCTTCGGCTTGAAGCCCTGTTGCGCCGCCTGCTTCCAGAACGTGGTGAAGTCGGGCGGGATGGGCACCCCGGTCACGATCTCCACTCCGCCGTTTTTGAACTGGGAGATCTGCGCCGAGAAGTCGTCGGTGAGATTCTGATAACGGCCGGGATCAACGATCGTATAGCCGGCGGCGGTGAGCGCCGGCGGGAAGCCGAGTTCGGCGTCGCCCCAGGCGTTGCCGTCGCCGTCGTTGGGCCACATCCCCCCCACGACCTTGTTGTTCTCCACCTGGCTCCACATGTCCTGGAAGACCGCGATGATGTCTTCGAGTCCCCAGAAGAAGTGATACGTCCAGTTGAAACCCACCGCTGGATCACCGTTCCGTCCGAAGAAGTACGGTTGCCACGGAGCCACCGTGGAGATACACGGCACCCCGTTGGCCTCCGCCTGGTCGGAGACGGGGTTGGTGGTCTCCGGCGTCGACGCCACGAGCATCAGGTCGACGCCGTCGCTGAGGATGAGGTCGCCGGCCACTTCGGCCGCCCGGTTCGGATCCGATTGACTGTCCTTCGCCAAGATCTTGATGGGGTGAATGGCGCCCCCGATGGTGAGACCCGCCCCGAACGCGGCGAGCGCGCCGTCGATGATGAACTGGTCCGCTTCGCCGAAGCCTGCGAGCGGCCCGGTCTGCGGACTGACGTACCCGATCTTGATCTCCCGGCCCTCGGTCGTGCCGGCAGCGGTCGTCGAGGTCTCGCCGGCCGTGGTCGCAGCGCCACCGGCCGCGGTCGTGGTGGTGGCGCCGTCGTCAGCGCACCCCGCCAGGACTCCGCCTAGGCCCACCGCGGTGCCCGTCACCCCCGCCCATTTCAGGAACTGCCGTCTGCTGAGTGGATCGGCGGCAAACGACCTCTTCAGAAAGTCCTTGTCGGAACCAGCCATGTCTCCCCCTTCATCAGATTCGTCCAACCATGCGATCGTTCGTTGCGTGCACACCTGCCCGCGGCGCTCTCCACCGCCCCCCTACGAATCACTCGCGACGTCGCCACCTCCCAGTTCCAGGGACGCGCCCAGCACGTCCCCTCTCTTCATCGTGGATGCGGACGCGCTCCCTACCCGCTCGAGCACCTCCACCACGCCGACGTTGCCGTCGATCCTGATGATGTCGCCGTCGCCGATGGAGTGGGTGGCGTTCCAGGTGCCCACCACCGACGGTATGCCGTACTCCCGAGCGGCGATCGCGGCGTGGGTGAGCATGCCGCCCGTGTCGGTAACCACCCCGGCGATCTTCATGAACAGCGGCGTCCAGGCCGTTCCCGTGTAGGGGCAGACCAGAATCTCCCCCACCTTGACCTTCTGGAAGTCCTTGTAGTCCATGATCACGCGGGCGGGCCCCTCCACCACTCCCGGAGCTCCCGGGAACCCCTCCAGTCTCTCGGCGACAACGCGCTCGCCTTTGGGATGGAGGACCTCGTCGATGATGCCGAACACCTTCACCCCGATGGGGTCGGTCATGGTGGCGGGCACGTTGCCGATGGTGAGGGGGGCGTCCAGCTGCGTGGCGGCCGCCGCGTCCCGTTTGCGCTCGTTCACCAGCTCCGGCACCAGCGCCATGTAGTGATAGGTGGCCACTTCGGGGTTACGGACGAATGCTTCCATGATCTCGCGCAACTCGTGGTAGTTGAGGAAGACCACGTCTTCGATGTTCTTCAGCAGACCGCGACGGTAGAGGCGCCTACCGCACGCGACGGTCGCGTAGCGCATGACCGCGGTCGATCCCTGGTCGATGTAGAAGCCATGGTCCTCCTGGAAGTGATACACGCCCTGGGCGCACTTGAGTTCCCGGGCGAACTCGGCCCGCTCATCGTCCGTGGTGAGTTTCGCCTCGTGGGCCGCGATGGCCTCGTCGCGCTCCTTCATGAGGGCTTCGCGTGACGCGTAGTAGTCCCATCCCGTGTCGATGCGCTCGAAGTAGCCGCGGATGGTGTCGAGTACCGGTGTGGGGTCTTCCTTCCAGGTGGGCGTGCTGACATCCATGTGGGCGGCCACCACGCGGTTGCCGTATGTTTCCAGGAAACGATAAAAGCGATCGGACCACGTGCGGGCCTCGGGCAACTCCCTCATCTTGTGCAGCACCGCCGCCGAGTCGTGCTGCTGAAGCAGCTCGCGGATTCCCGCCGCCTCGGCCTCGACGGCCAGGTTCCACATCTCCTCGTCGGTGCGAGTGGGCATGTGGTCGGGCCCTCGGAGCATCTTGAGGAACTCGGGCTCGGGGATCCCGTGCTCGCGACAATAGTCCTCGAACTCGAAGTACAGCGCGTCGGCCACGTACATCAGCAGGAAGTGGATCTCCCAGTTGCGCCGGTTGATCGCCTCCGCCCGCTCCAGGTGGGCCAGCAGGTGGGGCCAGATGAGCTTGTCGAGATCCACGCCGTTCAAGGTGTCCAGGTTCCAGATCACCTCACGGATGAGCCCCTGATAGTACTCCTCCCAATTGTCCTTACTCCGGGCGAGAAGCTCTCCGAATGCGGGGGCACGGCTCTCCACCTCGGCAGGGTCGTCGATCAGAGCGAAGCCCAGGTACACACGCCCGCGATAGATCTTGACGTGTCCACCCTTCGACGGCGGCAGGCTGACGGCCGCCGCCGCCACGTGATAGCCCCACGCGTGGTGCGCCTGCACCGTGGTCATCCCCATCGGCGAGATGGCGTAGGGCTGATGCAGGTCGTCGCGGAACCAGAAGATCGATTTGTCGAAGGCCGTGGACGGCCGTAGCGTCCGCAGAGACGAGATGCTTCTGTCGAACATGTTCCCCCCTTTCGCCGGGCCGCGGTCGGCGCGCCCGGCCGTCCGATCGAGTGCTAACGGAGTAGATTTCTCGCGATGAGCAGTTTCTGGATCTCTTCGGTGCCTTCTTCGAAGTGAAAGGACCGGGCGTCGCGGAAGTGCCGCTCCAAGGGATAGGCCCGCGTGTACCCCACTCCGCCGTGGATCCGCAGCGCCATCTCCGACACCCGGGTGAGCACCTGCTCGGCAAAGAGCTTGGCCATGGCCGCGTCGGTGACGATGTCTTGGCCCTGATCGAACTTCCACGCCGCCCGGTAGGCGAGCAGACGCGCCGCCTCGATCTCGGTGCCCATCTGGGCCACGTTGTTCTGGATGGCCTGGCGTGCGGTGATGGGTTTGCCGAAGGTGGTGCGCTGCTTGGCGTAGGCCACCGCCAACTCCAACATCTTCTGGGCCAACCCCACGCAGCAGAAAGCGATGGATACCCGCGAGAGGTGCAGCATGCCGAAGGCCACGTCCAGGCCTTTGCCCTTCTCGCCGAGCACGGCGTCGGCGGGCACGCGGCAGTCCTCGTAGTGCACGTGGTAGTGCCGCGGGCCCACGCAGCCCATCATCTTGTCCATCGGCGCCAGCCGGAGACCGGGCCGGGGCGCGTCCACCAGGAAGGCGGTGACGCCCTCTTCGGTGGACGCGAAGGCGTAGATCAGCTTCGTGTGCCCGGGGAAGAGCGTGATCAGCCACTTGTGGCCGTTGAGCACGTACTCGTCGCCGTCGCGCACGGCCTTGGCGTTGATGTCCTTCCCGGTGCCTCCCTCCGGCTCGGTGAGGCTATTGGCCGACCAGATCTCGCCGGTGGCCAGCTTAGGAAGGTACTTCCGCTTCTGCTCCTCGGTGCCGAACACCTCGAGCGGACGCCAAAACAGGCCGTTCATCGTGTGCGCCACCAACCGGACGGTGGCGTACGCCCTCGACAGCTCTTCGAGCACGCTGAACCAATCCACCGCGCTCCAGCCCTGCCCCCCGTACTCCGTGGGGATGGTGAGCCCGAAGAACTCGCCCCGGCGCAGCTCATCCACCAACTCGTCCGGCAGACGTTCCTCCTCCTCCAGCGGCACGGACAGGGGATCCAGCACCTCGTCCACCCAGCGCCGGGCGCGGGCCTTTCGTTCGAGTGTCTCCTCCGAGAGCATGAAGTCCATCAAGTTCCTTTCCGTGTCGCGCAGGCGGTTGGGCGCTGCCGTATGGTCGATTCGCGTGTGTCTGCCGGCTAGCCGATCATGGTGAGGCCGCCGTCGACACTGAGCACCTGCCCGGTGATGTACCGGCTATCGTCCGACACGAAGAAGGCCACCACGTCGGCGACGTCCTCGGGAGTGCCGATGCGCTTCATCGGGATCATCTTGGCCACCGCCTCCATGATCTTGGCGCCCTTCTCCCCCTCGTGGAGTCCGGCCAGCAGGTCGGTCTGCACGGGCCCGGGCGCTACTGCATTCACCCGGATATTCGACCGGGCAAGCTCGCGGGCGAGGGCTTTGGAGCTGGCCATGACGGCGGCTTTGGTGCCGCAGTAGACCACCTCACCGGAGTTACCCACGCGGCCGGCATCCGAGCCGAGACTCACGATGCAGCCGCCCCCGCCCTCGATCATGTACGGCACGCACACGTGGGTGGCGTTCAAGAAGCCCCGATAGTTCACCGCGATCAGCGAGTCCCACTGGTCTTCGGTGGTGTTGACGAAGAACTCGGCCTTGTCGATGCCGGCGTTGTTGATGAGGATGTCGACGGAGCCGAGGTCCTCGTGAAGGCCGGCGACCGCCGCCTTCACCGCTTGGTAGTCGGTGATATCCGCGGTCCGGACGGCGGCGCGAACACCGAGCGCACGTATCTCCTCAGCGGTCGCCGCCGCCGTCTCCTCCGAGAGGTCCAAGATACCGATAGCGGCGCCGTCCCGCGCCAACCGGAGCCCGATGGCCCGTCCGATGCCCCGCGCTCCCCCTGTGACGATGGCTGCCTTGCCTTCCAGTGACATCCGTGCCCCCAAACGATGGTGTGGTGTGTTTCGATCCGAGCCTGCGGCGGCAACGGGGCCGCCGACCGCCTTATCCTCCGCCGCCTTCAGCCAGCATCTGTTTCAGCAGCTTCTTGTCGGCTTTGCCCGCGGCCGTGAGCGGGATCTCGTCCATGAACTCGCTGGCAGCCGGTATCAACGCCCGAGCCGCTTCCAGACCCACCAGGTGGGCCACGATGTCGTCGTGAGAGAGGGTCGTGCCCTCCACCACCTTCACCACCGCGCACACCACTTCTCCGAGGTCGGGATCGGGGAGGCCGATCGCGGCCACGTACTCCACCCCCGGGTGCGACGAGATCAGGTCTTCCACGTCGCGCGCGGCGATATTCTCCCCGCCCCGGATGATGATGTCCTTGATGCGCCCGGTGATGCGTATCACACCCGCATCGTCGATCACCGCGAGGTCGCCCGTGCGGAAGTAACCGTCGGGCGTGAAGGCCTGCTGGTTCGCGGCCGCATTGTCGTAGTAGCCGGTGAAGATACCCGGGCCCTTGGCCGCCAGCTCTCCCTCCACCCCTCGGGAGGTGCGCGCGCCCTCCGCGTCGAGAGTCACGAGCTCGTCATACGGACAGGTGGGCACGCCGATGGTGTTGCATCGGAGCTCCTCCGAGTGACCGGGCCGAGACTGGGAGCAGGGCCCCTCCACCATGCCGAAAGCGTTCACGTAGCGGGCACCCAGCTTCGTTTCGACGCCGCGGACCAAGTCGGGCGGACTGTTGGCGGCCCCCACGTAGACCCGTTCCAGCGCGGAGAGGTCGTGCTCGGCGATGCCGGCGTAGCCCACGAGGCGGCTCACCAGCGTGGGCACGAGGCCCGTGCACGTGACCCGCTCGGCGGCCATCGTCCGACAGATGTCCTCCGGACGGGTGGAATCGAGCAGCACCATCGTGGCCCCGTGGAACACCGACCCGCTCATGGTGACGAGGAGCGCCAGGTTGTGGCCTACGGTCGTGGCCACGAGACAGGTGTCGGTGACGTTCAGGTCCCAGGCTTTCGAAACGTACTCCACGTTGCAGATATAGTCGTCGTGCGTGCGCGGCGCTCCCTTCGGCAGCCCGGTGGTGCCGCCCGAGGGCAGGATCTGACACAGAGCCCCAGGGTCGGGACGCACCGCGGCGAGGCGGGCACGCCGCGCCGCCCGCGCGGCCAGGGGCGTGTGGCCCGCGCGGCCGCCCTCCGGGGCGCCCGCGCCGCCGGCGTCCGAGCCGTCGGAGTCCGGCGCGAGCAGGTGCTCGAGCCGGGCGCAGCCCGCGAGACCGTCACCGCCGGCGGTCACCACCGTGGTCAACCCGCTCACGTCGGCGCGCACGCGCGCCACGAGCTCCTCGTACGAGGTATCGCGGTAAGAAGCGGGCAGCACCCAGCCGCGCGGCTGTGTGAGCCGGGCCAAGTGCGCGATCTCCCGCGCGGTGTGGTTCACGGTGAGGAGCACCATCACCAGGCCGGCCTTCTGAAGGCCGAAGTACGCGATCACGAACTCCGGCCAGTTCGGCAGCTGCAGTAGCACCCGGTCCCCGGGCTCGAGGCCTTGGTCCAGCAGGTTCGCGGCCAGGGTGTCGGCGGCGTCGCGGAGCTCCCCGTACGTGTACCGGCTCATCGCCCCGTACGCGTCGAGCCCGACGAGCGCCTCCTTGTGCGGATAGAGGTCGGCCGCCTTGTCCAAGAGGTCGCCCATGGTGAGACCAAGCCACCAGCGTCGCCGAGTGTACAGTGCCGCGTCTTCGGCCGCGTACGGCGTGTGCCCGGTGGACGCTCCGCGCCCGCCCATCACGCCGGAACCTCGACGGAGCCGTCCTTCTTCTTCCATTGGATGCAGGTGACCTCCTCGAAGGCCCCCTCCATCTCGCGGCAGTGGTTGCAGTACGTGCACTTCTTGACGCTCTTCCCGCGACCTTCCTTGAACTTCTGCGGCCAGTACGGGTCGCATAGGATCGGGCGGGCGATGCCTACGAGATCGGCTTCCCCGCTCTGCAGGATGCTCTCGGCCAGGTCGGCCGTCGGCATGCGGCCCGCCGCCACCACCGGGGTCGCGTGTCCCGCGGCCACCAGAGTGCGCTTGATGTCGGCCGCCAGATACACGTTCACCTTTTCGGGCATCCATTTGGGCGGCATGGAACGGTGGCCGCTGTACCCGGTGTACGGGTCTAGCACTTCGCCCTCGATCACCAACGCGTCCTCGAACTTCCCGCCCGCCGACACGCTCACGTAGTCGAGGCCGAGTTCCGCAAGCCGCGTGGCGACGGCCCGGGCGTCCACCAACGTGTTGCCGCCCAAGGTGAACTCATCGCCGTTGATGCGGGCGCCGAGTACGAAGTCGTCGCCCACCGCCCGCCGCGTGGCCTCCACCACCTCTTCAGCAAGCCGGAGACGCTTCCGCAACGAGCCCCCGTACTCGTCGCGCCGTCCGTTGTGACGCGAGAGAAAAGAGGCCATCGTGTACGCATGCGCGAAATGCAGCTCGACGGCGTCGAAGTCCGCCTCGCGACTGCGGTAGGCGGCCTCCGCGAACATCGTGGGGAGACGGCGCACGTAGTCGAGTTCCAGATCCTCCACCTTCTGCCGGTACCCGCTCCGTGCGATCTTGAGGAAATGGATGATCTGCGGCGCTATCTTCGCCGCGGTCTCCGCGTGCACCCGCCCGGTCAGCTCTCTCAAGCCGGCGGTGAAGCTGTCGTCGTTCAGCCGGAGCAGCTGCCCGCTCTTCTGGCTTTCGACGGCTATCGCCTCCATGACGATGATCCCGACCCCGCCCCGCGCGTACAGAAGATATCGGTCGATCAGTTCCCCGGTCACTTCACCATCCGAGGTGGCCAACCGCGTCACCATCGGCGGCAGCATGATGTGGTTCTGGATCGTCAGCTTGTCCCCGAAATGGAAGGGCTCGAAAAGTCTCACGCGTCTGTCCTCCCAGCCAAAGCCACGACGAAGTCCTGCAGATCCCGGCCGCGCTTCCCCGCGACAAGCCCCACACCGCCGGGATCGCCCCCCGCTTCGGCCAACTCATCAGCGAGCTCGGCGAAAGCATCACCACTGCGTTCCAACGCGAAGTGGCTGTCGGTCTTGCCTCCCTCGCGCACGCTCCTCTCCGGCGTCACCTCGAAGGTGCCGTCGAGAGTGATACGCCGCAGCCCGAAGGGCCGCCGGGAGATCTCCACGAGCTCCGGGTAGCCGGACTCGTGTTCGAGCGCGAGCCGCCCCACGTCCTCGGTTCGGGTTATCACGTAGTAGCGTTTGATCCCGGTGGATCCGGAATCCACGCCGATGACCTCCCTCCAGCCATCCTCCCACTCGAGCAGCAGGAACGGTCCGGGCGCCGAGGAGTCGCCGGGCCGATGCAGCCCGGGCTGGCGGAGCAATTCTTCGCGGAGGGGGCTGGGCAACCCTTCGAACGGCATCTGGACCGTGGTCCCGTCGGGATAGGTCAGCGTAAGACTTTGCGGTGCGGCCGCCATGTCAGGCACCCCTTCCCCTCAGGACGGTCTTCAGCTCGGCGAACGAGTCGATCCGCAGATCGGCCTGCGACGGCCCAAGATCAACGAACCCCGTGTACTGGATGGTCTTGAAGCCGCGCTCGTGCGCCGGATCGATGTCAGTCGCGGGCTTATCGCCCACCATGACCGCCTCCTCCGGCGAAATACCCCGTTCGGCGAGCTCCGCCGCAAGGACGTCGTAGATGGTTCCGGATTCCTTGGTGAAGCCCACGTACCGCGAGTCCACCGTCTCGTCGATCAGGTCGATCTTCCCTTGAGGTGTGATGAGCTCGCGGAAGTACTCCACGAGGCCGCGGCTCTTCAGGAAGCGGGACACGATGTCGGTCCCCACGGGCCCGAGGGTCTTCTTCATCTCCGACACCACTTGGAGTTCCACGCCCTGCCCGCGCAGGTATTCCAGAGAGTCCACCAACCCCGCGCCCATGTCGAGGTGCACCTGCTCCATCTCGCTGAACAGCTCGATGGAACGCGGATCGTCGTCCAGGACGTACGAGTGGATCTCGTCCCGATGTCCCTCCTTGATGGCCCCGTAGCTGCCGTACTTCTCTTTTAAGACCCGGTACCGGTGGATCCTCTCGGCCGCGAGTTTGGGCCGGCCCAGCTTCTTACAGAGATCCCCGAACACGAGCGGGTTCCGCAGACCGCCGGGCTCCATGATGCACTGCCCGAAATCGAACCCCGCCCACTTCACTTCGAGTACGTCCAGCTCGCCCACCCCCTTCGGATCGCCGCCGATGTTCCGGCTTGCGTAGATTCGTACCACGACAATAGCTCAACGTCAAGCGATTCATGCTTAAGGCGCTTTCCACGAACGGCCGCTCCACACTGCACCGCCGGGTACCCCGACGGCCACGTGGATGTGCCCGCGGCCAGGGACCGAACGAGTTCGGCGACCGGTCGCGCTACGTCCGGGCGGCCACCATGTGGCGAATGGTCCGTTCGTACGCGGCGAAGCTGGGCTTGTCCGCTTCCTCCCGGCCGATCCCGACCTTCCCGCACAACCGGCCGAACTCCTGACGTTCCTCCGGCGAGAGCACCTCCATCTCCCGCATGATCCGGGCCAGATGACCCGCGTACATCGAACCGATGAAGGTGCGTCCCGAGTCCGTTAGGTGGATGTTCATGAACCGACGGTCGCTCGCGCTCCGTTCGCGATAGACGTACCCCTTCTTCTCCAGATTGTCTATCACCAGAGTCATGTTGCCGCTGGTCTTCAGGATCTTGGCGGCAAGGTCGCGCTGACACATCGAGCCCAGGTTGAACAAGGCCTCGAGCACACCGAACTGGCTTACCGTGAGTCCCTCGTTCGCGAGCTCTCCGTGCACCCGCCCACTCACCGATTCGGCCGCCCGCACCAACTTTATGTAGACCCGGGCCGCGTCGCGCATCTCGTTCCAGGTCAGCTCGGTTCGCTCCGTATCGCTCATGTTCGACTTCCTGAGAGGGGGTGGACGCGGCAGCCGCGCGGCCTCTCCGAGCGCCGCCCGCCGAATCATACGGTACACAGTTAAGTAGTTCTATGTCAAGCCAATAAGAAAGCATACGTCTTCCCTGACTTCGCGAATTGGGGGCACCGCGCCGCGCCCGATCGAACCTCGTCCTCCTAGGTCTGAAGCCCCTTGATGTTCCTGCTTTGCAGGATGTACAGCCGGCCCGCTTCGTACGCCCACTCGATGTCCTGCGGGTGTTCGAAGTGCCTCTCGATGCTCCGGCCGATCTCCCCGAGGTTGCGCAGTTGAGCTTCGCTGAGGGTGGCCTTCTCCATCAGCTCGGGGGGAATGTCGCAGTCGACGCGCCCGAAACCCTTCATCCGGTCGAGGTCGCACATGACGGTCTTCTTGGCGATACGGCGTGTGGTTACCGCCAGATCGCCTTTGTTGAGTATGAAGAAGTCGTTCATGGACTTGCCGGACACGACCGACTCGCCGAGCCCCCAGTTCGACTCGACCACGAGTTCGTCCACCGACCCGGTGATGGGGTTCGCGGTGAACAGGACGCCCGCCACCTCCGAGTGCACCATCTTCTGGACCGTGGGCGAGATGAGTCCCAGGGAATGGTCGACGCCCTTGTGGTGACGCGCCACCGCCCCTCTGACCGTCCACAGACTGGCCCAGCAGAGCTTCACGTGGTGGAGGATCTCGTCCTCGCCCTTGAGGTAGTGGTAGGTGTCCATCATTCCCGGGAACGAACTGATGCTGCTGCCCTTCACGGACACGGACGAGCGCACGGCGACCATCACCCCCGCATCGGTGACCAACTCCGCGATCGCCGCGCGGATCTCCGCCTCCAGATCGACCGGCACGGGTGCGGTGACGATCAGCGCCCGAATCTGCCCGGTCGTGTTCTCGAGGGCGTCGAAATCTTCGTAGTCGAGCGTCGCGGCCAGGGACTCGATCTGACCGTCCAGGCCGTTCTCGACGATGTGATAGGGCAGCGCCCCGCTGGTGATGCAGAATCCCGGCGGCACGTTGAAACCTCCGCGCGTGAGTTCACTCAGGTTGGCGGCCTTGCCCCCTGCCTCCTCAATGTCCTCCCGGCTCATTTCCTGGAAGGACTTGACAAACCGACCCATGCTCGGGTCCCCCTATCCTTCGTGTCGAAGCGTGTGGACTCCGACGCTTCCCCAACCGACACAGGGGCGCCGGCCGGACGGAACGTCCGGCCGGCGCCCGGTACCAAGCGTCTTTAGCCTGCTGCAGGCAGGTGGAAGAGCTTCTCGAAGTTCTGGCCGAGGATCAGGTTGACCTCGTCCTCGGTCAGACCGGCTTGGTCTTGGAGGTCCCTGACGGCCTTGATGGCACCTTCAGGATCGCCCACACGGTGCGCGTAGTCGGTGCCGATGCCCATCTGGCCGGGACCCACCCACTCAAGGCAGCACTTCATGGCCGGGAGGTAGAAGGACGTGGTGTCGGGGAACACGCGCTTGCGGTAGATCTCGTCGGGGCTCTCGCTGAGCTCGATGCCCCACTCTTTCCCGTACCCCTTGTAGGAGTCCTGGAGCCGGCGCACGAAGTAGGGCACCGTGCCGCCCAGATGACCGTGCACGAACTTGATGTTCGGGAACTTGTCGAACACACCCTGCAGGATGAGGCTCACGACAGCCATGCTCGTGTCGAGCGTGTAGCCCCACAGCTGGTAGGGGATCCGCATCGTGTCCATCACCGACGCCGTCAAGGGGATGGTGGGGTGCACCAGCGCCGCCAGGTTGTGCTCGTTGGCGATGGCGTAGATCGGGTGGAACTTCTCCAGGAAGACCGGCTCCTGGTTGAAGTTGGAGAAGAGCTGGTAGCCCTTCGCCCCCATCTTGATGCAGCGCTCAAACTCCTCGCAGGCCGCATCCGGGTCCTGATAGGGCAGGGTAGCCAGGAAGTAGAAGCGGCCCGGATAGTCTTCCGCGGCCTTGGCCAGCGCGTCGTTGCAGCGACGGGCCCACTCCACCCCGATGTCCCGAGGGAGCGTCTCGGGGCCGGGGATGGTGACGCTCAGGAGTTGGGTGTCCAGACCGGCTGCGTCGAGATCCTTGATCCGCTCACCCAGGTCGTAGTGGCCGGCTCGGTCGATGTGAGCCACACACACGTCCGGGCCGTCAGGTCGCGAGACCCACACCCGGTAGTGGGTGCCGCCGTCGTGCACCGCGTACGGGCTCTCCGTGCGCGTGCACAGATAGTCCAGATACTCCTTCGGATACCAGTGGTTGTGTGCGTCTACTGTGCGTTGTGACATTTCCTTGGTCCTTTCGTTCGCTTCTCGTGTCCGGCCTCTCTCGCGATCGACGCCCATCCGGCGACCGCGCCGCAAGACGTTCGCGTGGTGAGCCCATACCACCACACCTGCAGGCCGGGCACAATTCAAACGTTCTGATGCTGGTATCAGCCGGACTCCAAGAAGGCTTTCCACTGCGGGATAGTGCTGCCGCTGGTGAGTAGTGCGGTCTACTGGACTGCGTCTCTCGAACTCGCGATGACCGTTGGCGCCGGCCCCTGCTAGTATTGACGCCCATGCACTTCGACCTCAATTTCAAACAGCTCAAGGCCTTCTATTACGTGGCCAAACACCTCAGCTTCACGCGCGCCGCCGAAGACCTCTTCGTGACCCAACCGGCCGTCACCATGCGCGTGGACGCTCTCGAGCGACACTTCGGTACGCGCCTCTTCAGCCGGGACAAGAAGCATCTCTCGCTCACCGAGGAGGGCGCCGTGCTCTTCTCCTACGCAGAGCGGATCATGCTCCTGGCCTATGAGGCCGATCACGCCATGCACGACCTCCGCGAACACCCACGTGGCATCCTGCGTCTCGGCACCACCAAGACCTGGGCCCGCGTCCTCATGCCGCGCTACATCACGGGCTTTCACGGCCGCTTCCCCGATATCCGCATCCAGCTCGATGAGGGGAGCTCGGAGGAGATGGCGATGAGTGTCACCTACGGTCGGAACGAACTGGCCATCGTGGGGCGCGTGGTGTACGGGCCTGAGCTTGAGGTGCTCCCCTTCCCCGGCCGGGAAACCGACGAACTCGTGCTCGTGTGCCACCCGGCGCACCCACTTGCGGACCGCCGCACGGTGACCCTGGAGGACGTGGCCGGCCTCCCGCTCATCCTGCGGGAACAGGGGTCGGGCATCCAGCAGATGCTGCAGCGGCTCGCCGCCGACGGGGGTTTCGCGCTCGAGGTGCTCCTGGAGGCCAGTAGCGTACCCTTCATCAAGGATCTGGTCGCCAAGGGAGTGGGCTTGAGCGTGCTCACGCGCATCTCCTTGGCGGACGAGGTACAGGCGGGCACCCTGAAGGCCGTACCCTTCGCCGACGGCGGATTGTGGATGCACGTGGATGTCGTCGTGGCGCGCGAAGGCTACCGCTCCGCCGCCGTCACGACCTTCCTCGACTATCTCGCCGCCTCCGTCGCAGAGGAGGGCGAGATCTATGGGGGCGAAGCGGTCGTCAAGACGCCTTCCGCGAACTCCGTGGACGAGTGAACGCGCAGGCCGATCACAGCCTGTTACAGGTGGCCCGAAATCTGGCGGTCGAGGTGCACGGGCTGTGTTTCGACGCGCCGGTCACCCACGTCTACAACCCACTCGAGTACGCCTGGCAACCCCACTCCGCCTACCTCCAGCGCTACGGCTCGGCCCCCCGGGAGATACTGCTTCTGGGCATGAACCCAGGCCCGTGGGGCATGGCGCAGACCGGCGTGCCCTTCGGGGAGGTGACGGCCGTCACCGAGTGGCTCGGAATCGGGGGAGAGGTGCAAAGCCCGCCACGCGAGCATCCGAAGAGACCGGTGGAGGGATTCGCCTGCCGGAGAAGTGAAGTGAGCGGCAGGCGTCTCTGGGGTTGGGCGAAAGACACGTTCGGCACCACGAAAGACTTCTTCAGCCACTTCTTCGTGGCCAACTACTGCCCACTCGCCTTTCTCGAGGAGAGCGGCAAGAACCGCACACCCGACCGACTCCCGGCCGCCGAGCGAGCGCCTCTTTTCGACGCATGCGACCGGGCGCTCCGTGCGACGGTGGAGATTCTCGACACCCGTCTGGTGGTGGGTGTGGGCCGTTTCGCGGAAGCCCGGGCCGCCGCGGCCCTGGTGGGCACGGACGTGCGTGTGGGGCGCGTGGCCCACCCGAGCCCGGCGAATCCCGCCGCGAATGCCGGCTGGGAAGCGCTGGTGCGGAGCGAACTCGAGCGACTGGGCGTGTCCCTCCCCCCCGTGTCCATGCAGATCTCGGGCGCGGACTGAGGCGGCTACAGACGAGCCACGCCCAGGAACCCGGCGTGGAGCGCCACCACCAGGGCGATGAAGACGGCCCGCGCCCGCCAGGGAGCGAGGCTGCCCAGCCTGTATCCCATCTGGCCGCTCCGGCAGCGGCCGACGCAGTCGCCGCACAGAGTGCACGAAGGGCCGGGGCGACGGCGTTCGATGTGTTCCGGTCGGAGGGCGTCGTAGCGACAGGCGGAGGCACAGGCCGCGCACCCGTCGCACCCTTCCGACATACGCACGCGGAACGGATTCAGACGTCCCACGGTGGTGGCCAGAACGCCGATCGGGCAGTAGCTGGTGCAGTGGGTCATCACGCCGGTGCTCCGCGACCAGACGGCCATCACCACGATGCCGCCCACACCGAAGGCGGCGCCCACCGCGACCGCGGTCTGCCACGGCGCCCCCACCGCCCGCAATCCGAGCGCAACCACGATGGTCGCCGCGAGGAAACCGAATTGCAGGGAGCGGTGCAAGGGTGCCACCCGCCCCGGTCTCCGGCGGTTCCCCCGAAGCCCCCGAGCGGCCACGTCATCCCACGACCCGATGTAGCAGAGGTGACTGCACCACGCCGGGCCCACCAACACCAGGGTGGCCGTGAACAGAATGGGCATGAAGAAGCCCGCACCCCGGTAGAGAGGTCCTCCCACGATCAGAGCAGGCACGGGCAGGTGAAGCTTGCCCGTCATCAGAAAATCTTGAGCCCCGAGGAGCCCTAGCGCGAGTTGTCCGAAGAAGACGACGGAGAAGAGACGCCACACCCGGATCCGCCAGCGGGAAGACCGGGCCGGGTCCATCATCACTTCCGCCAGCCACCCCGCGTACAGGGCCAGCAGGGCCACTTCGAACCAGCCGGAGGTGGGAAGGAAGCGTTCGAGCAGCAATCCCGGGGGATCCACGACGAATTGCACCGGGACGACCAGCATCAGGGTCAGGAGCACTGCGGCGACACTCACCGGCGTCGAGCCCCGCACGGAGCCGAAGCGCTCGACCACCGTGCGGGTGCCCAGGAGGACGGCGGCGGCGGCCGTCAACGCAGCCACCGCTCCAATGATGACGGCCAGCCGGGTCCAGGGCTCACCGGCCGCCTCGCGGGCGTCGATGAGCACCCACCCGGTACGTATCCACTCCACGGTCCCGGCCGCCAGCGCCAACTGCCCTACCCGCAGCGTCCACCGCCGCCCGGCCACGAGCACCAGGGGGATCAGGAGAGCGGCCACCGTCATGGCGCCGATCTCCATCCCCCGGAGGAAGTGCGCCGCCAGCAGAAGGCCGGCCAGCGCGGCCGGAGCCACGCGGAAGAAGATCACGCGCCGCCTCCTGCATCGTCTTCCCCGTCTGGAGCCGGACTCTCGGCGTCGGCCAGGATGCGCTCGGCCGCCCTGCCCATCGCGGCCTCCAGAGCGGCGGGGTCGGCCGGTTGGCCGTACACCTGCCACTCGCGTACGCTGCCCCCACGATTCAGGGTCACTCGCGGCAACTCCTCCCACCGCGTGACCACGTAGAGCGTGCCTTCGTGGTCGACCAACGAGCCCACAGCCCGCGCCCGATCCTGGTACTCCGGCTGGTGTGTGCGGAACAGAGGCATCTCGTTCGTCAGCCGCCTGCGGAAGCGATCGAGGAAGCCCGCCATCGAAACCCTCAGCCGGACCGGGTGAAGAGGCGTGCGAACACCAGCATGTCGTCCATGAGATTGTCCACGCGACAGTACTCGTTGGGGGCATGCGCCGTCTCTTCAAGCGTAGCCCACACCACCGCCGGGATACCGCGTCTCCGGAAGGCCGCCGCCACCGTGCCTCCACCGATCCCCACCGTGCGGGGCTCCACGTCGCGTAGCGAACGGATGGCGCGCGACAGGGCCTCGACCACGGGTGAATCGGGCGGAGTGACGGGCGCGGCCGGGTGCTCGGCCGGGTATGACACGTCCACCGTCACGCCGAGTTCGGCTTCCACACTCCGCACCACCTCGGCCGCCGCCGTCTTCACCGCGGCCAGATCGTGATGGGGCAGCACTCGACAATCGAAGTAGGAGACATCCTCGCCGGGGATGGTGTTGACGTTGGGCACGTTGGCATCCCGCTTGGTCGGCTCGAAGGTGGAGCCGGACGGCTCGAACAGCGGGTCTTCGTCGTGAAACAGTTGGTGCAGCCGCTCGTCCAGACGCACAGTGAGGAGTGCGGCCGCCCGATTGGCATTGATGCCCATCCCTGGGATGGAGGCGTGCACCTGCCGCCCCCGCACCGTGAAGCGCAGCCACAGGGTGGACTTCTCCGCCACCTCCAGCACCGCTCCATCGGGAGCGCCGGCGTCGGGCACGACCACGAGGTCGTCCGGGTCGAATAGCTGGGGAGCGGCCCGCAGAACATGCTCGATCCCGTACTCGTTCCCCGTCTCCTCATCCGCCACGAGCAGGAGGCACACGTCGGTGGTGGGGACGATGCCTTCATCCACAAGCGCCCGCAGGGCAAAGAGACCGGCGGTGAGCCCCTGCTGATTGTCCTCCACACCCCGCCCGACGATCAACCCGTCCCTCACCTCGGCCACGAACGGATCGCCGTTCCACAGGGAGATCTCGCCCGGGGGCACGGTATCCATGTGGGCCATGACCCAGACAGTAGGCCGCTCCACCCGGCCCCGCACCCGTATGATCAGGTTCGGCCGCGATCCCGAGGGTACCCGGGGATCGGGTGCATGGATCTCCGTGATGTCGGAAAGGCCGAAGGCCCGGGCCCTCTCGACTAGGTACCGCGAACGCTCCCACTCACCCCGGCCGCCGTTGTCGGGACCGAGCGCTTGGATCGCCGTGAGCTCGCACTGAAAAGCGACGGCGTCTTCCCGGTAGCCCGCGATACGGACGCCGAGTGTCGAGGTGTCGGCGGTGTGGGACATAGTCGAACCGCATTCTAGCAGCCCGGGTCGGCCCCGGCCGAGAAGCGCGCAGGCGCTGGAACCTTCAGACAGAGAGCATCACCTCAGAGCGGTGCTCAACCTTCCTCCGACGGTTGAAAGCCCACTCGGATCGAGGGACCGGCCGTTGGATCGAGCGCTCCGTGAGCATGCTCGAAGCGACCCAGGTGGTCGGTCAGCGCAACCGCGAGCCGCTTCGCCTGCACGGGACTCATGACCACACGAGACACGACGATCCCCGAGGCTCCCACTACCATACCGAAGTCGAGTACGAACTCCTCCCTCGTATGGTTCACCATGACTCCGTTCGCGTATACGCCCTTGGCGATGTCGTCGGAGAGCCGCACCTTGATCTCTCGCGCTCCCGTTGGCGGGCCGCCCGGTCGGCTATCGCGCTCGGCTCGTTCCTCAGCCATCTCGAACCCCCTTCTTGTGCCGACGGCCACTTCCCGCTCGGCAGTCTGCGGACTCAACTGCTACGCTAAGATACCAGGAGCGCGGGGAGACCGGCCTCGAGAGGGTGGATCACTTTGGACGACACGACTTCAACCCATACATCGGCTCATGCATCCGAGGCTGCCTCGTGCGACCTCGACAACTGCGCCTGTACGGGCAAGAACATCGGCAAGTACACCTCGCCGGCGGCCTTGCTCGCACTCGCCGAAGCCGGGTGCATGAGCGGCTACGACATGGCGGAGCGTCTCCGCTCCATGCCCATCGGTGGCGAAACGGGTCCCGATTCGGGGGGACTCTACCGCACGTTGCGCAGGATGGAGCGCTTCAACCTCGTGACTTCCGAATGGGACACTACCGGAGGCGGTCCGGCCCGCCGTCTCTACTCGCTCACCAACCTCGGCGACGAGTGTTTGGATCGGTGGGCGGATACGCTCCGGGCGCATCGGGCTGCCATTCAGGTCTTCCTCACGGAATATGATGCCCTGCGCTCCGCCGAGGCAGCCCAAGCCGAGACTGCACGGCCACCCGCCACACGCACGGCGAGCACACCGAGTACTGCTCCGAACGCCGGACCCACCACGTAGACCCAGAGCGGGTCAACGTTCCCGGACAACACCGCGGGCCCGAATGAGCGAGCCGGATTCATCGACGCCCCCGTCAGCGGGCCCGCCCACCACGCCTCGAGAGCTACCGTGCCCCCGATAAGGACGGCTGCGAGGGGACGCGTGATCCACGGGCGCGCCACCACCAGCAGCACGACGGCCACAAGCACGGCTGTCAACAGAGCCTCGAGCAGCACCGCCGACCCATCGGAGAGCGAGGGGAGCGTCGCTCCCACGGAGACCCCTGACCCCAGGACCACCCGTAGAATCGTGGCGGCCAACAGCGCCCCCGCCGCTTGGGCCGCAGCATACGACGGCACCCGGTCCCAGGGGAACCGACCCGCGCACGCAAGCGCCAGGGTGACGACCGGGTTGATATGGGCCCCCGATACTCGCCCGAAACACATCACCGCCGAGGCGACAGCGACACCGAAGGAGAGAGCCACGAGCACCCCGCTTTGGGCACTCCAGGCCGGGGTCAGCATGATCGCCCCCCCGCCGACGAGTACGAGCCAGAAGGTGCCGGCGAACTCCGCCAAGAACTCCACCGCCCGGACACGCCCCCACTTCATCCTGGAACCCCTTCACCTCGCATCTAACTGACCTGGGCATCTATAGGATACCCGTGTGCGGACAATTGAGCAACTCCCTGGGTTTCCGGCCGGGCAACGTGGGTTATCCTTAGGGGCATGAACCGCGCCTCCAACCACCCCGTGCTCGGAGACCCGGTGGGCTCGCAACGGTCGGCTCATACAACCCCATGTCCACCGGCCTGCGCTCCGGATCGATGACCCCTCGCCTCCGTCCCCCCGTGGCCGCTGTGGTACGGCCCTTTCAGCAATTCGCCAAGGTCCAAGCGTCCCAGGGTATCCTCCTCATCTTTTGTACGGCCGTGGCGCTCGTCTGGGCGAACTCGCCATGGAGCCATCTCTACGACAGTCTCTGGCACACGGAGATCACGGTGGAGGTGGGTGGGTGGATCCTGCAGAAGTCCCTCCTCCACTGGATAAACGACGGCCTGATGGTGCTGTTCTTCTTCGTGGTGGGCTTGGAGATCAAGAGGGAGATCCTCGCCGGTGAACTGGCATCACCGCGCAAAGCCGCCCTCCCCATCGCCGCCGCCCTCGGCGGGATGGCGGCCCCCGCCCTTATCTACGTGGCCTTCACGTTCGGCGGAGAAGGCTCACAGGGGTGGGGAGTTCCAATGGCCACCGACATCGCCTTCGCTCTCGGCGTGCTCACCCTCGCGGGCCGCCGGATACCCGTGGGCCTCAAGGTGTTCCTCGTGGCCCTCGCTATCGTGGACGACATCGGTGCCGTCCTGGTGATTGCCGTGTTCTACTCGGAGGGCGTCTCGCTGTCGGCCCTCGGAGCCGGTGCCGCCGTGCTCGCGCTGCTCGTCTTGATGAACTGGGCGGGGGTGCGTCACACCCTCGTGTATGGAGTCCTGGGGATCGCCCTCTGGCTGTCCTTCCTACTGAGCGGCGTCCACCCCACGGTGGCCGGCGTGCTGTTGGCGATGACCGTGCCGGCCCGTAGCAACATCAGCTCCGAACATTTCACGCGGAAGGTCCGTGAGTTCCTCTCGGTTTTCGACCGCGCGGGCGGCGGGGCCTCGACACCCTTGAGCGACGAGAGCCGGCAGGCAGCCGCTCTTGGGATCGAGGAGGCGGTGGAACGCGTGGGCGTGCCCCTGATCCGACTCGAGCACAGCCTGCAGCCGTGGGTGGCCTTCGTCATCATGCCCCTGTTCGCGTTGGCCAACGCCGGTGTCGCGTTGGACGGCGACCTCATCGGCCAGTTGACTCACCCTGTGAGCCTGGGCATCATCTTTGGCCTGCTGGTGGGCAAGCAGATCGGGATCATGGGCTTCTCCGTGGCGGCGGTGCGGACGGGCTACGCGGACAGGCCGGCCGACGTCACGTGGGGCCAGATCTACGGAACGGGTTGGCTCGCCGGCATTGGCTTCACCATGGCCCTCTTCATCGCGGGCCTGGCCTTCGAAGACACGCTCTTGCTGAACACGGCGAAGACAGCCATCCTCTTCGCCTCGACCGTCGCGGGCGTGGTCGGGTGGACCATCCTCGGGCTGCTCATCCCCGGGGTGCGAAGGATTCGGGACCGCAGCGGCGCCTGAAGGAGAGTACCCGCCTCAGAGAGTACCCGCCTCAGCGGTTGGCGCACCCGCGGCATCGCGACTTGAGAGCGGCCCGCGGCGCCCCTACTCGCGCGCCTTCCACCCCTTCATCAACTCCACGAACTCCCGGAATAGGTAGATGCTGTCGTGGGGTCCCGGCCCCGCCTCCGGGTGGTACTGCACGCTGAAGGCAGGCACGTCACGAAGCCGGACACCCTCCACGGTGCCGTCGTTGAGGTTCAGATGGGTCACCTGAACCGCACCCACGGTGGAGTCCGCGATCATGAGGGCCGGGTCGATGGCCGAGAGGTCTCCCCCGGTCGCCGCCACCTTCGCCACCAGGGGCAATGACTCCACCGCGAACCCGTGGTTCTGGCTGGTGATCTCGATCGCGTCCCGTAGGTAGTTCTTGACCGGATGGTTGATCCCGCGGTGCCCGAATTTGAGCTTGTACGTCTTGAAGCCCACCGCCAGCGCCAAGAGCTGGTGTCCCAAACAGATGCCGAACACGGGCACCCGGCCGAGCAGACCACGGATGGCCTCCACGGCGTAGTCCACCGGCTCCGGATCGCCCGGTCCGTTGGAGAGGAACACACCATCGGGCTCGAGTTCCAGCACCTGAGCCGCCGTCCAATGCGCGGGTACGACGGTCACACGGCAGCCGACTTCCAGAAGGTTCTTCAGTATCGAGCGCTTCATGCCGTAGTCGAACGCCACCACGTGGAAGTCGGCATCGGGCGCGCCCACCGGATACGACCGCGCGCAGGTGACTTCCCGGGCGAGATCCTGTCCCGACATGGAGGGGAAGGCCCGCACCTCCTCCAGGAGGTCGTTCACGCGGAACTCCGACCCGGCGGCGACGCAGGCCGTCATCGCGCCCCGCTCGCGGATGCGCCGGGTGAGCGCCCGAGTATCGACGCCACCCACCCCGACCACACCGTTGTGGTGCAGCCACTCCACCCACGCGTCCGGACAGGTGCGGTTGTAGTTGGTGTTCTTGACCTCCCGCACCACCACGGCCTTCGAGTGCACCGAGTCCGACTCGAGCAGGTGCTCGCCGGCCCCATAGTTGCCGATCATGGGATAGGTGAAGGTGACCATCTGGCCGTGGTACGAAGGGTCGGTGGTCACTTCCTGATAGCCGGTCATGCTCGTGTTGAACACGATCTCACCCACGACGCGACCGGTGGTCGCAAAGCCGAAGCCCTGGAAGACGGTGCCGTCCTCCAGCACCACATAGCCGGGGATGTCGCTCCTATACACCCTTTCCTCTCCTCTCCACAAACCGCGACGTCATCGCGCCCCCACACATCACGCCCGGTCCCTCTGGAAGCGCCTCGCGCCCCGCACCACCGTCAGCAGCACCCGGCCGGACGCGCGCTCTCCCAAGAAGGCCGAGTTCCGGCTCTTCCCACGGAGGTCGGCCGAGCCGACCGTCCACTCCTCCCGCAGATCCACCACGCACAGGTTCGCTGCGGCGCCCACCTCGAGACGCGGAGGCTCCAACCCCAGGCAACGGCAGGGCGCGCCGGAGAGGGCGTCCACCAGACGAGCCAGACTCAGCCCGCCCGATCTCACGAGGCCCCCATACAGGACCGCGAACGCCGTCTCCAGGCCCACGGTCCCGAAGGGCGCGTCTTCGAAGGGTACCTCTTTCTCGTGAGGAGCGTGGGGAGCGTGGTCTGTGGCCACGCAATCCACCGTCCCGTCCTGCAGGGCGGCGGTCAGCGCAGCTCGGTCGGCGGCGGTCCGGAGGGGCGGGTTGATCTTGAGGCTCTGGTCGAAACTCTGGAGCTTCTCGTCGCCCAAGAGCAGGTGGTGCGGAGTGACTTCGGCCGTCACCGGGAGCCCGTCCGCCCGCGCTCCCCGGAGCAGGCGCACGGCGCCCGCGGTCGAGAGGTGTTGAAAGTGCAGGCGAGGAGCCCCACCCGGCTCGGAGGCCAGGGCTCGCAGCAATTCCAGATCGCGGGCCATCGGCCCCGTCTCCGCGGCGGCCGGGATGCCTCGCAGTCCGAGGCGCGCACTCCAGGCACCCTCGTGCACTACGCCGTCGACGGAGAGCGTGGGGTCCTCCAGGTGCAGGAGGACCGAACGGCCGGTCGCTCGCAGATACCTGAGCGCGATGCGCAAGAGGTCCAGATCGTTCACGGGGCGGCCGTCATCGGAGAACGCCGCCACCCCGGCCGTCGCCAACTCTCGGAGTTCGGCCAGTTCCACCCCGTCAAGACCCCGACTGAGCGCTCCCACCTGGCCCACCATGACATCGGCGGAGCGCTCCGCTTCGTCGAGGATCCAGGTGGCGAGGGGTCCGGTATCGACCGCGGGCACCGTGTTGGCCATGCCCACGAGGAGCACGAACCCGCCGGCGAGAGCGGCCTCCGCAGCCGAGACGAGGTCTTCCTTGTACTCCTGCCCGGGCGTGCGGAGGTGGGCGTGCATGTCCACAAACCCGGGGAACACATGACAGCCCTCGAACCCGGTGATCACGCGGGGGTCATCCGGTGATATCTCCCCCCCCGGCGTATCGGTCTCTCCAGAAGAGACGACCGGCCCAAGCGCAGCGATCAGGCCGTCGCGCACTTCGAGAGAACCGCGTCGATCGAGTCCGGTGCCGGGATCGAAGAGGTGCACGTCGTTCAGCACGAAGTGCTCATACGGACGACTCCGGCACACGAGACGCGGCACAGTCGGAGGAACGGATACATCCATCGAGATTCCTTTCGGTCTCACGGGACACGATTAAAGGCCCCTCCATGGTACCCTGCTCGGCCGCCCTCCGGTAGCCCGGAGAATACGATCGCCGGTATCGGGTACCATCTCCTCGGAGAGACCATCAGCGGAGAGAGGAGGGCACGTGGCCAACACGTGCTACAACTGCGGCACGGAGAATGCGGAATCAGAGAAGTTCTGCCACTCCTGCGGAGCGGCCCTGGGCTGGCTCTCAGACCTACAGCACTCGGCGATCCAGGGTGGGAGAGGGCCGGAGCGGGTTCTCTGGGACAACGGCGAGGTCCAACTCACCACGGAGGCCGTGCTGATCGGTATGACCGGTGACGCTCCCGACGTGGTGCCGCTCGAGACCATCTACGACGTCGTCCTGGAGGAGCGGTGCGTGGTCCTCAAGGTCAAGGACGGCGACGACAAGTACTGCATGCTCGCCGATCCCACGGAACTCGCGGGGTTGATCAAGGACCACATGTTCCGGCCCCGGCTCGCGCACGAACGGAAGGACATGGGCTACATCCCGCCGGACTGAGACCCTCGTCGCACCCCGCTGCGCGGCGGCGGAGTGCGCGCACGGCGGACCGGAGGGGCCGGATGCTACGGGGTGAGGCCTGCCTCCGGATGAGGGGCGAGTACGTGGTGGAGAATAGCCATCCGCATCGCCAGCCCCGACTCCACCTGCTCGAGGATCAGGGAGCGGTCGTCATCGGCGAGGTCGGCCGAGAGTTCCACGCCCCGGTTGATGGGCCCCGGGTGCATGACGCGCTGACCCGGTCTCAGTCGACGCGGCGACAACCCCCACTCGCGACTGTACTCCCGCAGGCTGGGCACCGGGGGCACCCGGCCTTTCGCCCGCTCCAACTGCATGCGCAGCAGATAGACAACGTCCACGTCCTCCAAGGCTGCGAGGCTCTCAAAGACGGGTACATCCCACTGCTCGATCCCCGGCGGCATCAACGTGGCCGGGCCCACCAGACGCACGTCGATCCCCATCTTCCGGAAGCCGAAGACGTTCGAACGGGCCACCCGACTGCGCATGACGTCGCCCACGATGGCCACCTTCAAGCCGGCAAGTTCGCCGTACTCCCGCCTCAGGGTGTAGAGGTCGAGCAGACACTGGGTGGGGTGTTCGCCCGCTCCGTCCCCGGCGTTGACCACCCGGGCGTTCGTGTAGTGAGTGGCCATGCGGCACGCGCCCACCTTGTCGTGGCGGATCACGAGGATATCCGGGCGATAGCTCTCCAGGGTCAGGATCGTGTCCTTCAGGCTCTCGCCCTTCCCCACGCTCGATCCGGAGGCCTTGATGTTCACGACGTCGGCCGACAGCCGTTTCCCCGCCAACTCGAACGAGGTGAGCGTGCGGGTGGAAGCTTCGAAGAACATGTTGATCTGCGTGCGGCCTCGAAGGGTCGGCACCTTCTTGATGGGCCGAGAGGCGATCTCGAGAAACCCGTCGCTCGACAGGAAGAGACTCTCGATCTCGGTGGCCGAGAGATCGTCGATGGAAATCAGATGCATGCGGGTCCCCTTTCGGCCTCACTGGACACGATTAAAGGTCGCCCCATCCTAGCGCGAACGGCGACTCGAGGGTAGTGGCCGGTCGCTTCCGTCTCGCCGGGCGGCGTTCTCAGGACGGAGCCTGCTCCAGCGTCACCTCATCCATCCCGTCGAGTTCCTCCAACCGCACGTCGATACGCTCCGACCGACTCGTCGGCACGTTCTTGCCCACGAAATCGGGGCGGATCGGCAACTCGCGGTGGCCCCGGTCCACCAGCACGGCCAGCTGGACCGAGGCCGGGCGACCGTAATCGAACAGGGCCTCCACCGCCGCCCTGATGGTACGCCCCGTGAAGAGCACATCGTCCACCAGGACGATGCGGCGACCTTGGACGTCGAACGGGAGAGAAGTGGAGTGCACCACCGGTTGATCGTAGGCGGAAGCACGCGTGTCGAGATCGTCGCGGTAGAAGGTGATGTCGATCGCACCCGTCACCGGACGCTCCCCGTGGAAGTCCTCCAGATGACTGGCCAGCCGTTCCGCGAGTTCCACACCGCGGCGCTGGATTCCCACCAGCGCCAATGCGCCCACGTCGGCGTCCTGCTCGGCGATCTCGTGGGCCATGCGGAGGAGGGTACGGCGCACCCTGTCCTGGTCGAGCAGCACCTTCCCGCCCCCACCGCCACCAGAGCCGCCTTGCCGCTCGACCGCCATCCGCCCCTCCCTTTCGCGTTCCAGACACGTCCGTTCTCGGATTCTAGCACCGCCGGGGGCGTCCGCCCCCGGCGGCCGCCTCGTCCATCACCCACCCCACATGCCCGGCGCTCTCCCCCACGAGCGTTGCGGGGAGCGCGCGATCACGCACGCTGAGCACGCGGTGCACCGCCTCCCGTTTCTCGGCGCCTGCCACCAGGAACAGTATCCGGCGGGCGGACCGAAGCATGGGTAGGGTGAGTGTGAGGCGCGGGACACCGCCGTGCTCCTCGGTGGCGACCACGGAGCGACCCACCTCGAAGAGCGCGGGCGAGCCCGGGAACAGCGAAGCCGTGTGGCCGTCCGGTCCGAGGCCCAGTAACGCGAGGTCCACCACGAGCGCGGGTGGGCCGGCGTGCGCGGCTGAATGGCGGGACTCGGAGTTCTCAAGACCACCCAGTTCGGCCTCGTAGGCGAGCGCGGCGGCGTCGGGCAGGTCCTCGCCCCGCATGCGATGCACACCCGCCAGCGCGCGCTTCAGCATCCCCGACCGCTTCACCGCGGCAAAGTTGCTCCGTTCGTCGTCGGGAGGGACGCACCGCTCGTCGCCCCACAACAGATGGGTGGCCTCCCACGGTAGATGATCGCCGAAGGGTCCCGCGAGCAGCTGATACAGCGCAGCCGGGGTGGACCCGCCGCTCAGTGCCAGCAGGAAACGCCCCCGAGCCTGCACTGCGACGTGGGCCTCACTCGCAACCAGCGGGGCGACCGTCTCGGCCAGCGTCGCCGCGTCGCGCACCACCGTGACGTCGGAGATCGCAGCCGGCCCGCCGTGGGCGGTCCCGTCGTCGCTCTCAGGAAGGACCGGCAAGGCCACCCCCACCGGGGAGAGCGGCGAGTGCCGCGGCAAATACCAGCGACTCCTCGTAGACCCTGTCCGCACCCAGGTAGTCGAGCTCCTCCGCAAGAAGACGGTCTTCGGGTACCGGCGACGCGTCCAGGGTGCGCGTGACTTCCTCCCCCCCGCCTTCCACCCGCGCTTCGCACATGCACGATTCCCCCAGCCTGCCAACGAACAGGCTGACGGGATCCACGGGGTCACCGAACTGCATCTCCACGCTCACCAGGCCGCCGGTGGCACCGGCCGAGAGCACCCGGGGTTCGAGGAGGAGCTCGACCGACCCGGTGGTCGGGTCGGGGCCGGAGAGGAGCGTCTTGAACGTGCTCCCCTCTGTCTCCCAACCCGCGATGTCCGCGCGCCAGCCCAACCGGGTGGCCAGCCAGCCCGCCACGAGCAAGGCCCGAGCGGCGGCCGGCCCTGCGGTTCGAGTCGAGTCCCCGGATCTCTCCTCCGCCCCGTACGCCACCCGCAGGCGGCGTACCCGCCGCAATCCATCCAGACGGGCCGGATCGTCGAAGATCTCGGCCACCATCTCCCGCCACAGGGTGAGACGGCCCCAGTTGAGGTCGTTGATGTGGTAGTTACGCGAAGGCACGCGGACGAGAGCCGCGAGGTCCCCCAACCCTTTCAGGGGGTTCGTGAAGCCGGCGGAATCCACGACGAGGAGGTCGGTCACGTCGCCCAAGCGGCGGAACACCTCGCCCCGCAGATCGGGCTGTCCCGGCCACCAGAGGACCGTGGGGAGATGAGGCACCAGCACCGGCAAGGCGGTCGTATGGAGTAGATCGGCCGCCCGGCCCCACGCGGGGATGGTCACCTGCTCCCAGCACACGTGCCGCTCGCCCTGCGGCGTCAGGTAGCAGGCCGCGCTCACCCAGGCGTCGGTGGCCCCCACACCGGGAGCGTCGAGGCCCACGTCAAGGAGGATGATGGCCCGCGCGGGGTGCCGCTGGGCGAGACGCGCGATCACCTGGCTCACCCGTTCGGCCACCGCCTCTCCCGCGGCGTACGCCACCAGATTTATCTCGCGCAGGCGGAGCACGCCCTCCTGGCCGACCTGGGCGGCTTCCCGCGACGCCTCCTCCCAGAGCGCACGGAGTTCCGATTCGGCTTCACGCAGCTTGATCCTCCGCGAACTCCCCAGGGTGTAGACGAGCTCCGGCGCGGCCGGCTCGGTGGATTCAGCCGCAGACACGGAGCCGACACCAGAGGTCGGCTCCTCCCCTGGCACGGGCGCTGTTTCCGGGGCGTCAGGGTCGATGGACTCACGATCGCGGGGTCCTCCCGTGCCGCTCACAACCGCCTCCACTCCCTGTGGTCCGCGTCCATCATCCGCTCCGCCTCTTCCGGCCCCCAGCTCCCCGCCTGGTAGGGTCGGGGCGGAGGCGCCGCCGGGTCGTTCCATCTGTCCAAGATGGCGTCCACGAACGTCCAAGCCGCCTCGACTCCATCCGCCCGGGTGAAGAGGGTGGAATCGCCCAGGAGACTGTCAAGCAGGAGCCGTTCGTAGGCATCCGGAGTGACGCCGCCGAAGGAGGAACCATAGCGGAAGTCCATGTTCACGGAGTGCACATGCACGGTGGAGCCGGGCACTTTCGAACCGAACTTCAAGGTGATGCCCTCATCCGGCTGGATGTGCATGGCCAGCACGTTCGCCTCGGTCTCGGCCGCCGCTTCTCCCCCGAAGAGTGGGAGCGGCGGGCGCTTGAATTGAATGGCGATCTCGGTGGCCCGCTTGGGCAGCCGCTTCCCGGTACGCAGGTAGAAGGGCACTCCCGCCCAGCGCCAGCTGTCGATGAACACCCTCATGGCCACGTACGTCTCGCGGGTGGATTCGGGGGACACTCCCTCTTCGTCCCGGTAACCGGGCACCGCCTCCCCGTGGGAAAGGCCCGCCGTGTACTGCCCTCGGACCACGGCCTCATCCACCTCCGGTCCGCGGAGCGGCCGAAGGGCCATGAGCACCTTCACCTTCTCGTCTCGCACGGGGCCGGCCGCGAAGATTATGGGCGGCTCCATGGCCACGAGCGCGAGAAGCTGAAGGGCATGGTTCTGGATCATGTCTCGTATCGCCCCCGCCTCTTCATAATAGGAGGCGCGCTGCTCGATGCCGATCTCCTCCGCCACCGTGATCTGCACGTGATCCACGTAGCGGTTGTTCCACAGCGGCTCGAAGATGGCGTTGGCCAGACGGAAGACCAGGATGTTCTGAACCGTCTCTTTGCCCAGGTAGTGGTCTATCCGGAACACCTGATCCTCGTGGAACCACTCCGCGAGGGTCTGGTTCAGCGCGTGAGCGCTCGCCAGGTCGCGACCGAACGGCTTCTCCACCACGATGCGGGCCCACCCGGAGCCTCGACGGCCGGCCAGACCGTGACGACCCAGACCGGCGATGACCCCCGGGTAGGTGCTGGGGGGCATGGCCAGATAGAAGAGACGGTTGCCCGTGTGCGTGCGTTCGCCGTCCACCCGCACCAGCGCCTCCTCCAACTGCCCGTATGCCGCGGGGTCCACGAGGTCGCCCGAGCAGAAGTGGAGCGTATCCGCGAAACCCTCCCACATGAGCTCCTGAAGCGGTGCCCCGAGAAAGCGCTTGAGCGCCTCACGGACCATTACTCTGAAGGCGTCGCGGTCCCAGTCGCGCCGGGCGACACCCATGACCGTAGAGCCGGCCGGGAGGTGGCCCTGAGCGTACAGCCGATAGAGCGACGGCAGCAACTTCCGCCGTGCCAGATCGCCGGTGACACCCAGGATCACCAGCGTGGCCGGCGGCGGCGTGCGTCGCAGCCGCATGCCCGCCCGTAACGGATTCCCTGCGAAACCCGCCGAGCTCACACGACCTCCGTGCCCGGTGCCCACATGAGGATCACGCCTGAGCGGCCATGAGTTCGCTTCGCTTGGCTCGGAGCGTCTCCACCAACGAATCGAGAGAGTCCGCGAAGGCCTTCACGCCCTCGACTTCCAACTGAACCGTCACGTCGGCCATGGAGATGCCCTCTCTTTCAAGAGCGGCTAGATGGGCTCGAGCCCCGTCCACATCCACTGTGAGGGTGTCGCGCACCTCACCGTGATCGCGGAACGCCTCCAAAGTGACCTCCGGCATGGTGTTCACGGTGTGCGGTCCGATCAGTTCCTCCACGTACATGACATCCCGATACTCCGGGTTCTTGGTGCTCGTGCTGGCCCACAACGGACGCTGCACCCGAGCTCCGGCCGCAGCCAGAAGCTCCCACCGTGGCCCCGAGAAGGTCTCCAAGAAAGCCTGGTACGCCAACTTGGCGTTGGCCACCGCCGCCGCCCCGCGCAAGGCGTCCAGCGTCGCGGCGCGCGCGGGTTCCGCGGAAGCGGCCGCGATCAGCCGCTTGTCCACCAACGAGTCCACCCTGCTGACGAAGAAGCTGGCCACGCTCCGTACGGTGGCCGGCGCCGGCAGGTCTTCCCCGGCCGCCCGGCGCTCCACGAGGTGCTCCATGCCCGAGAGGTACGCTTCCATCACGTCCCGGTACCGGTCGATGGAGAAGGTGAGCGTCACGTTGACGCTTACCCCCTCCCCGATCAAGCGTTCGATGGCCGGTACGCCTTCGAGAGTGGCCGGGATCTTGACGAGGATATTGGGCCTGCCTACCAAGGAGCGCAGGCGGTGGGCCTCGGCCACCGATCCTTCGGTCTCGTACGCCAGGGACGGGGCCACCTCGATGCTCACCCAACCGTCGAGTGTCTCGGTGCGTTCGAACACGTCGTGGAGTAGATCGGCCGCCATACCCACATCCTCGCTCACGAGCGTATCGAGGATGTCTTCGACCTCTGCTCCCTCGCCCACCAGGCGGGCGATCTCTTCGTCGTAATCGTCGGTCTCCGCGATGGCCTTCTGGAAGATGCTCGGATTCGAGGTGAGGCCCACGACTCCGTCGTCGTCGACCATGCGCTTCAACCCGCCGGACAGGAGCATCTCGCGCCCAATATTGTCGTACCAGACGCTCTGTCCGTGGTCCTGAAGCTCCGTGAGTGGGTTGCGTACCATGTTCCGTCACTCTCCTCCGCGGGCGAAACGCCCCTCGATCGCACGTACTTTCTCCAGACGGCGGCGGTGGCGCTCGGCACCCGAGAAACGGGCGGCCAGAAAGACCCGCACCGCGTCCATTGCTAGTTCCTTCCCGACTACCCGGGCCCCCAAGCACAACACGTTCATATCGTCGTCTTCTACGCCCTGCCGCGCGGAGAACGTGTCGTGAGCCACCGAGCCCCGCACGCCCGGCACCTTGTTGGCTGCCACGCAGGCCCCGACGCCGCTGCCGCACACGAGGATGCCTCGTTCAGCACGACCCCCGGTGACCGCCTCTCCGACAGCCAGGGCAAAGTCGGGATAATCACTGGGCTCGTCGGTGTAGGCCCCCACGTCCAGCACACTATGACCCTCGGCCCGGAGCCTCTCCGCGATGGACTCTTTCAGAGCGAAGCCCCCATGATCGGCGCCCACGACAATATCCATGCGCTCTCCCTCTGCCCGGCCGCACCCGCGGCGTCTACCCGCGGCGCGACGCCACCTGCCGCACGGTCTCAGCGACATTCTCGGGCGTGATCCCCAGCTGGGCCAAGACCACGGGCCCCGGCGCCGAGGCCCCGAAACGGTCGATGCTCACCACTGCCCCGGCGTCGCCCACCCAGCGGCGCCAGCCGAAGGAAGTCGCCGCCTCCACAGCCACCCGTGCCCGCACTGCCGACGGCAGCACGGCTTCGCGGTACTCCGCATCCTGCGCCTCGAAAAGCTCCCAGCTCGGAAGCGAGACAACCCGAACACCGAGCCCCTCACTCTCCAAAGTGTCCCGGGCCGCGAGGGCCACCGCCACCTCCGACCCGGTCGCCAGGATCACGGCGTCCAACGCACCAGCCCCACCCGACGCCTCCGCCAACACGTACCCGCCGCGGGCGAGCCCGGCGGCGGAGCCCAGGATCGAACGGTCGAGCACCGGCAGATTCTGGCGCGTGAGTATCAGGGCCACGGGGCCGTCCCTCCGCTCGAGGGCGACCTTCCAAGCGAAGACCGTCTCGGATGCGTCGCCCGGACGGATCACAACCAGGTTCGGGATGACACGGAGCGCGGCGAGGTGCTCGACGGGTTGGTGCGTGGGCCCGTCTTCGCCCAGACCCACGCTGTCGTGCGTGAAGACGTAGGTGACACGGGCGTGTGATAGGGCGGCCAGCCGGATGGAGGGCCGCATGTAGTCGGAGAACACCAGGAAGGTACCGCCGTAGGGGAAGACGCCGCCGTGTAGGGCCATCCCGTTGAGGATCCCGCCCATGGCGTGCTCACGCACGCCGAAGTGAAGGTTGCGGCCGCCGGGAGTCTCCTTCTGAAAGTCCCCGCACGAAGCCTCTCCACACTCTTTCAGCTGGGTATTGTTGGAGGGAGCGAGGTCGGCGGAGCCGCCGAGCAGGGTGGGGATGCGTGACGCCAGTGCGTTCAACACCGTCCCCGAGGCCGCCCGTGTGGCCAGGGGAGCCGTGCCCGCCGGGAATTCGGGCAAAGCCTCCTGCCAACCGGCCGGCGGTTCGCCGTCCAGGGCTCCACGCAGGGTCTCCGCTTCTTCCGGATACTCGAGCTCGTAGGCCGCCATCCGCTCGAGCCACGCGGCGCGGGCCGCCGCCCCCCGGGCGGCTATGGCGGTGTACAGCTCGCGTACGGCGCCGGGCACGAAGAACTCTTCGGGTGAGGTCCAGCCGAGAGCCGCCTTTGTGAGTCGCACTTCGTCGGCGCCGAGGGGGGAACCGTGAGCGTCGGCCGAGCCCTGCTTGGTGGGGCTGCCGTAGCCGATGTGGGTGCGCACCATGATCAGCGAGGGGCGGTCCGCCTCCCCCTTGGCGGCCGTTACCGCGCGGTCGATCGCCTCCAGGTCGTTGCCGTCTTCCACTCTCTGCACGTGCCACCCGTAGGCCTGGAAGCGCAGGGCGACGTCCTCGGTGAAGGCCAGCTCAGTCGAGCCTTCGATGGAGATGCGGTTGTCGTCGTACAGGTAGATGAGACGGCCGAGGCCGAGGTGCCCGGCGAGCGAAGCGGCTTCGGAAGCCACGCCCTCCATGAGATCCCCGTCACTCACGATGGCATACACCCGATGGTCGACGATGTCGTGGCCCGGGCGGACGAAGGTGGCCCGCAGGAATGACTCGGCGACGGCCATGCCCACGCCGTTGGCGAATCCTTGGCCGAGCGGTCCGGTGGTTGCCTCCACCCCCGGTGTCAACCCGTGCTCGGGGTGTCCGGGAGTCCGACTCTCCCATTGGCGGAACGACCGCAACTCGTCCATGGGGAGGTCGTACCCCGCCAGGTGCAAGAGCGAGTAGAGGAGCATCGATCCGTGACCGGCACTCAGGACGAAACGGTCCCGGTCCGGCCATTCGGGATGGTGAGGGTCGAAGCGCAGATGCCTCGACCACACCACGTGGGCCATGGGCGCCGCGCCGAGCGGCATGCCCGGATGGCCGGAGTTCGCCTTCTCCACACCCTCGATGGAGAGCACCCGGACGGTGTCGACGGCCAGCTGATCGATGCTGCTCACTTCGTATCCACCTCTCGTCGGAACGACAGCCTTCATGGCTCATGGTACCTGACTCCGCGCGACGGACGCCGGAACCCCGTCAAGACAGGATCCGCCACCCCCGCTCACGCGCGATCGCGGCTAACACCGGGCGCGGACTCACGGCCACCGGAACACCCACGGCCTCGAGCAACTCCACATCGGTCTCGTGGTCCGCGTAGGCGGAGCACCGGCGGGCATCCACCCCGCGAGCGGCCAGGTACTCCCGCGCCACCCGCACCTTCTCCGGTCCGTATACAGCCCTACCCGCAAGAAGCCCGGTGTAGACGTCGCCGGACACGGCCAGCGGCGTGCCCTCACAGTTCCCCACTCCCAGAAGACGGCCCAGCGCATCCACCACCGGCGCGAGCGCCGCAGAGACGATCACCACTTCCTCGCCCCGCTGCTGATGCAGGCGCAGAGCGCCCACGGCACCTGCATGGAGTCGAGGTTGAAGAACATGGACGGCGAAAACATCCATCAAGGCTTCGATCTCACCGACACGGTGGCCCGCCACCAGTTCGGCACCTCGGGCCCGAGCGCGATCTGTGGCCTTCACCAGGCCGAGCCGGTAGGCCACGAACCAGAGGGCCACTCCCACCACGAAGCGGAGGCTCACCATCCCGCGCTGCCGGAGGAAGGAGACCAGCAAACGCTGGGTCTGCCCGATGACGAGCGTGCCGTCAAGATCGAAGAACGCTATCGCCCCACCATCGGGATCTCTCCCCTCCATGGCACCCGAGTCTATCACGGTGCCGCTCTGCTCCGCCTAGAGTGGCGCCGACTCGATCGACCGCCGGCACCGGGCTTCTGATGTGGACGGTGAGCCCCTTCCTTTCGAGGTCGATGGCGATAGTATGGGAGTCGGCTCGAACAGCGGGAGGGGACAATGGTTCTCACGGCTCCGGAAGCGTCGGCACAGGAACTGCAGATCAAGGAGATAGGCCGCGAGATCTTCGTCGCGGTGGCGGATCAGCGACCGTCGATCTTCCGGGCCGACTGGTGGCAGGGGCAGGCCATGGAGTGGGCGATGCGCGACGAGGCCTTCAAGGTGCAACTCTTCCGCTTCGTCGACGTGTTCCCCACCCTCGGAAGTGCGAACGAAGTGGCGGACCACCTGCAACAGTACTTCGACCACCCCACAGGCGAGCTCCCCACCGCACTGCGCTGGGGCCTCAAGGCCGCGGCTCCCGGACAGCTGACCACCGCTCCCGCGGCCAAAGCCATCGCCCGCAACATCCACTCCATGGCCGAGCGCTTCATCGCCGGCCGAAACGCCGCGGAGGCCCTCCCCAGCCTCCAGAAGCTGCGTAAGGAGCACATGGCCTTCACCCTCGATGTCTTGGGTGAGGCGTCGTTGAGCACCGAGGAGGCCGCCGAATACCAGCGACGTTACCTTGACCTGCTACACACGCTCCCTCGGGAGGCGGCCGCCTGGCCCGCGGACCCCCAACTGGACCATGCCCCGTGGGGGCCCGTGCCCCGCGTGAACCTCTCTCTCAAGGTGACGTCCCTGTATTCCCAGATCGACCCACTCGACTTCGAAGGCTCAAAACGGGCGCTCGGGGACCGCCTGCGCCCCCTGTTCCAGGAGGCCGTGCGGGCCGGCGTCTTCATGAACCTGGACCTGGAACAGTTCCGCTACCGCGACTTGACCTTCACGGTGTTCGAGGAACTGCTGCTCGAAGAGGATTTGCGTGGCTACGCCCATTTCGGCATCGTGGTGCAGGCGTACCTGCGGGATGCCGAGCGCGACGTCCGCAGACTCATCGACTTCGTCCACACCCGCGGGACCCCCGTGACCGTGCGTCTGGTCAAAGGCGCCTACTGGGACTACGAGACCGTCATGGCGCAGCAACAACACTGGGCGATACCGGTCTTCACGAGCAAGGACGACACCGACGCCCAGTTCGAGCACCTTACCCGCATGCTGGTGGCAGAGCACGAAACGGTGCGCCCGGCCCTGGGCACCCACAACATCAGGAGCATGGCGAACGCGCTGGCCGCGGTTCGCGCGGCCGGCCTGCCCGATTCCGTCATCGAGTTCCAGATGCTGCACGGCATGGCGGAACCGATAAAGCACGCCGTCACGGGCATGGGGCTCCGCCTGCGCGAGTACGTGCCCGTAGGCGAGGTCGTGCCGGGGATGGCCTACCTGGTGCGACGCCTCCTGGAGAACACGGCGAACGAGTCGTTCCTGAGGCGCACGTTCGCGGAGGGCGCCGAGCGCGACCGACTCCTGGCCGCCCCACTCCCCACTCCCGCCTTCGGCGGGCCCGCTCCCGTCCGAATCGAGGTGCACCCCACCGACCTTGTGGAACCCGCCGACTTCGTGAACGAACCACACACGGACTTCGCGCGCGAAGAGGGACGACAGGCGCTGTTCGCCGCGCTCGCGACCGTGCGGGCGGCACTCGATGTCCACCATCCGCTGCTGATCGGCGGGCACGAAGTGGAGACCGGCACGCTCATCAGTTCGGTGAACCCGGCCCGACCTTCGCAGGTGCTCGGATCAGTGGCCAGCGCCGGACTCGTGGAGGCGGAGGAGGCTGTCGCGGCGGCGGTTCGGGCCTTCCCCGCCTGGCGGAACACACCCCCCCGTGAGCGGTCCTCCATCCTGTTCCGAGCCGCCGACCTCATGAGGCGGCGCCGCCACGGACTCGCCGCCTTGGAGATGCTCGAGGCGGGCAAGACCTGGCGCGAGGCCGATGCGGACGTGGCAGAGGCCATCGACTTCCTCGAGTACTACGGGCGGGAGATGCGCCGCCTCGCGATACCCCGCCGTCTGAGCGACGTGCCGGGTGAATCCGACTTCCTCTTCTACGAGCCGCGCGGAGTGGCCGCGGTGATCGCCCCCTGGAACTTCCCCCTGGCCATCCTCACGGGCATGACGTCGGCCGCCTTGGTCGCCGGCAACACCGTGATCATGAAGCCCGCCAACCCCACACCTTTGATCGCTTGGGAACTCGTGCGCATCTTTCAGGAGGCGGGTCTCCCGGCGGCGGCCCTCGCATACCTGCCCGGGCCGGGCGCCGAGGTGGGCTCTCACCTGGTGCGCCACCCCGACGTGGATCTGATCGCCTTCACCGGCAGTCTCGAAACCGGGCTGTTCATCCTGCGGGAGAGCGGCATCGTCCACCCCGGGCAGCGCAACGTGAAGCGGGTGATCGCCGAGATGGGCGGGAAGAACGCCGTGATCGTCGACTCCGACGCCGACGTCGACGCCGCCGTGGAGGGGATCGTCTCCTCGGCGTTCAGCTATTCTGGCCAGAAGTGCTCGGCCTGCAGCCGTGTGATCGTGGTGGGCGACCTCCACGATGATCTGGTCGCCCGCCTCACTCGGGCCGCCGCCAGCCTACGGGTGGGCGATCCCACCGACCCCGCCTCCCGTGTGGGCCCGGTGATCGACGCGGCCGCGTTCGCGAAGATCCACGGGTACATCGAGACGGGACGACGCGAGGCCACGCCGGCCCTTGCCACGCCCGTGCCCGCCGGCGAGGGCTATTTCGTCGGCCCCCACATCTTCGTGGACGTGCCGCCCGAGGCCACCATCGCCCGCGAGGAGATCTTCGGCCCGGTGCTCGCCGTGATGCGGGCCGCAGATCTCGATGAAGCGTTCTCCCTCGCGGTGAGTGGCGACTACGCACTCACCGGCGGGCTCTACTCGCGCAGTCCGCGCAGTATCCGCCGGGCATACCGCGAGTTCCGCGTGGGCAACCTCTACATCAACAGGGGCATCACCGGTGCCATGGTGGGTCGCCAGCCGTTCGGCGGGTTGCGTATGAGCGGAGTGGGCTCCAAGGCCGGCGGGCCCGACTACCTGTTGCAGTTCACGGAACCGCGGGTGGTCACGGAGAACACGCTCCGGCGCGGGTTCGCCCCGCCCACGGAGATGGAGGGGGCCTTCTAGCCTTTCCCGCGCCCTCGGCCTACAGGCGCCTACTGCGGATGTTGCCCAGCCGTTCCAACACTCCGGCGAGGTCTGGCGGTAGCGGGGAGCGCGCGGAGACGCTCTCACCCGTGACCGGATGCTCGAACTCCAACGAATGGCTGTGCAAGAACTGTCGGCCGAGGCCGGCCACGTCCCGCCGAGCGTAGGTGGGATCGCCCACCACGGGATGCCCGATGGCGAGGAAGTGCACTCTGATCTGATGGGTCCGTCCGGTTTCGAGCCGGGCCTCCACCAGCGTGAAGTCGCCCAGCCGTTCCAGCACGGAGAAGTGCGTGACCGCCTCCCGGGCCGCGACGCCTCCCACGGTCATCGTCTTGCGCCGATGTCTGTCGCGCCCGATAGGAGCCTCAATGGTGCCGGTGGGAGCGACGATGTCCCCATGTACGAGCGCCAGATACCGCCGCTCCAGACGGCGCTCTCGGATCATCTCTTGCAGCAGACGGTGGACCCCCACGTCCTTCGCGACGACGAGCAGGCCGCTCGTGCCCTTGTCCAGACGGTGCACGATCCCCGGCCGGAACGACTCGCCACCGGCTATCCCATGTCCGCGTAGCGCATCCACCAGCGTTCCGGCAGCGTGACCCCGGGCGGGGTGCACGACCATCCCCGCGGGTTTGTCCGCGACGAGCAGGGAGCCGTCTTCGAAGACCACGCGTACCGCCTGCCCGCGGGCCACCATATGGGCGACGTCCTCCCGCTCGGCCGGGAGGGCAACCAGCACGATCTGTCCGGCAGCCACGCGGAAGCTCTTGGGGCGCGGACGGCCGTCCACAGTCACCACACCGGCGTCCATGAGAGCGGCGGCCTGCGACCGTGTGCCCACGGCGGGGTGCCCACCCAAGACCACGTCGAGACGCGACCCGTCGTCTTCGGCGGACACGGTCACGTGGAACTCGTTGACGTGCTCCTCGGTCATGTGCCCGCGCTCAGCGACCGGAAGAGCCAGAAACAGAACCGGAAGCAGAGCCGGAAGCAGGGCCGGAGCGGAGTTCGAGCAACAAGCCGAAAGCCATCAGCGCCACGCCGATCGCGATGAAGGTGTCGGCCACGTTGAACGTCGGCCAGTAGGGCACGTCTAGGAAGTCCGTGACGTGACCGTTGACGACCCGCTCCGCCAGGTTGCCGAGGCTGCCTCCCGCCATGAGTCCACCGGCCACGGCCGCAATCGGCCGACGATCCACGAAGACGTACGCAAGGATGGCCAGGAAGGCAAGGCCGGCGGCCACGAGGATGAACGACCGGCGACCCGATAAGAGGCCGAACGCCACCCCGTCGTTGATCGCGTGTTGGAGGCGCAGGCCGCCTACGATGTGGCGGTACTCCCCCACGTCGAATGTCACTTGGATCAGACGCTTGGTCACCAAGTCGAGAGCGAGCGCAACGGCGGCCGCGAGGCCGAACGCGACCCAGCGGAACCGGCCGTGATCCACCTGTTCCACCTGCCCTCTGTCTGTCGAAACGGCGCTTTCGATGATCACAACCCTCCCTCTCGCCATCTCCGGCGGTCCGCGCCTCGCGCGGCACGCCACGGAGTCCGGGGGCGCTCACAGCACGCAATTGCCCGGCGGATCGGAGGCCTCATAGCTCAAGCATGCGCTGTAGACGAAGGCGCAGTTCCGTTTCCGCGATGCCTGAGAAGGCCACTACCTTATCTCTACTCTTGTGCCCTGAAAGTATGTTGACGCAATCCGCGGGCAGCCCCAACCACTCCGCCACGGTGGAAGTCAACTCCGCGTTGGCCCTGTCGTCTTCCGGAGGTGCGCTCACCTGCACCTTGATGCGGTCGCCGTAGACACCCTGTACTCGGGTGCGCCGCGCGGCCGGGCTCACGCGGAAGCCTACGAGGAACCCCCCGCGTGACGGAGTGACAGCGATCGTCGCCGAGCGACCGATCACCAGTGAAAATCCCGATCCTCCGAGTCGTCGAAGAAATCGCTCTCACCGTCGGATCCGGTCTCCTTGCGGCCGAAGAGGAACCTCCGCACAGGAGAGTCCTTGCGATTGCCCCGCTCTCCCCTTCGCTCCCCTTCAGGCTCGAGGCCGTCGTATGCGGAACCCAGCGTCTCGGGGTCGTCGTCGCCGAACTCGAACAGTGCTCCCGAGTCGGCACGGCGCTCGCGACCGTACTCAGTCGGCCCACCGGAGGTCTCCGCAGGCCGTCCCATCGCCGGTGGAAACACCGGCTCCGCCGCAGGCGGTCCTGCAGGTGCCGGCACGGTGAAAGGCGCTACGTCGTGCGAATCGAGGGCGGGCTCCGGTTCCGGGGACGCAGGTCCCGGCTTCACGGCGTCACTGGGCGCCGCCGCCACAGAAGGAGACGCGGGAGCGCTCTCCACCTCCGGATCGCTCGCCACGGCGGCGACCGCGGGCGCCGGGCGCTGCGGAGTCGACATCCGGTCCTCCTGAGTGGCGGTCTGGATGCCGGCTACGAGGCCGCGAAAGCGCTTACGCTCTTCGGATACCTCATCTTCGGAGAGCAAGTTGAGGTGGGCCTCGAGCAGAGAGCGGAACTTGAAGCGGAAGTCTTCTTCCACCTGCTTGAGCTGAGTCAACGCCTGCTGCACCCGCTGCTTCTCACCGTAGGACTCGTTCAGGAGATCGCGACCCTTGATCTCCGCGTCCTTCAGGATCAGCTCGGCTTCCTTGCGGGCATTGGCCCGCGTACCGTCGGCCTGCTGCTGGGCTGACACGAGCGTCTTCTGCAAAGTCTCCTTCAGCGACTCGTGATGACGCACCTTCTCTTCGAACTGCTCGAGCCGCTCCCGCATCTCGATGTTCTCCTGGAACAGCCGCTCGAACTCGTCGGCCACCTCGTCGAGGAACAGATCCACGTCCTCATCGGAGTATCCACGCATGGATCGGCGGAATTCCTTGTGGCGTACGTCCAGAGGCGTCAGCTTCACGGCTCCTCCTGTGATCCGGCTACAGGGCGCTCCGCACGAGATTCTCGATGACGAAGAGCACCATGATGGCAAGTATGGGACTGAAGTCGAATCCCGCGCCCCCGCGTCCCAGCGACGGGATGAGCCGGCGGAACAGCCCGAGATACGGTTCGGTGGCGTCGTAGATCAGCCGGTACAGAGTGCGCACCACGTCGTTCTCCGGCAGCGGGATCCAGGACAGCAAGATGCGGATGATGATCAACCAATAGTAGACGCGGATCACCGCCAAAAGGAACCCCACGAGTCCTCCAGAGCTCATCTAATCACCTTCACAGTTGGCGGCCGCGGTCCGCGGCGGCTTCCACAGCTCGTAGCAGCGCCCCGCGCACGCCCCTGTCCTCCAACACGGCCAGACCGGCGATCGTGGTGCCGCCGGGAGAGGACACCCGGTCCTTCAGTTCCGCAGCCGAGGAGGTGCCCTCCTGGAGTAGTTTCGCAGTGCCCGCGGCGGTCTGCCGCACGAATGCCCGGGCCACCTGCCGCGGCAGACCGGCGCGCACCGCGCCGTCCTCCAGCCCCTCCAGCACCAGAGCGAGGAAGCCGGGGCCGCTGCCCGTGACCGCCGTGACCACATCGAAGTACCGCTCACCGAGGAACTCCACCACCCCGAGACACCCGAACAGGGAGCGGAGGGCGTGCAGGTGACCCTCGACGGCGCTCGCATCCGCGGGACCCTCTTCGGCCGCGAGCGCAACCACCCCTTCGCCGACGGCCACCGCCAGGTTCGGCATGATGCGGAAGAGCAGCGGCGACGGTCCGGCACTTTCTCGGAGGCGGGCCAGGGTCACCCCGGCCGCAGTGGAGACGACAGGCGTACCGGGGCGCAGGTGAGACGAGAGCTGCGCGAGGAGAGGGGGCATGTCCTGGGGCTTCACGGAGACGAGCAGCAGATCCGACCCCGCCACCACCTCCGAAGCGTCGGCGCGGGCAGAGACGCGGTCCGGAGACCACTCGGCAACCTCGGAGGCCCGTCGGGCATCCGCGTCCGAGACGAGGAACACCGTGCGCTCGGGGGTGCCGGCCAGCAAGCCGCGCACGAGTGCCCCCCCCATGTTGCCCGCCCCGATGATCCCTATCGTGCTGTAGGCGTACGATGCCGTCACGCGCTCGGTGTTCTCCTCCCCGAGGACCCGCGGACGGCATGCGCGCCGACCCGGGGTGATAGTTCGAGCTTCGAGCTAGAACTGATTGAAGAAGCCCTTTTCCATCAAACGTTGCCGCTCCTCCGCTGATACCTCGACGTTCTTGGGCGTCAGCAGGAAGACTTTGTCGGCGACGCGCTGCATGCCCCCGTCGAGAGCGTAGGTGAGCCCGCTGGCGAAGTCGATCAGACGCTTCGAAAGATCGGTCTCGCTGCCTTGGAGGTTCAGGATGACCGGGACGTCGGCCTTGTACTTGTCGGCGATCAACTGGGCGTCGTTGAAGTTCTTCGGGACGACCAGATGTACCTTCACCGACGGCGGTTCCGCCGGCGTCGGCACCGGGCGGATGACGGCGGTCCGCTGATTTCGGAATGCGTCGTCCTGCGCGTAGACATCGTCGAAGTCCGTCGAGGTCGCCCGACGTCGAGTGGACGAGCGCGTCTCCCTCTCCACCCGCTTCACGTTCGGACGCTCCCGGTACGACTGCTCCAGCTCCTCGTGGGGCGCGAGCGTCTCCTCGTCGCGGAAGTCGTCTTCCTCGGCGATCCCGAAGTACACCAGGGTCTTATGCCAGACGTCACCCAAAGCCATCCCTTATCCTCCTTGTGTGCCGGCGAAGAGCGTGCTGCCGAGCCGCACGATCGTCGCACCTTCCTCGACCGCCACCTCGTAATCGTTACTCATGCCCATCGAGAGCTCGTCGAGCGAGTACCGGGGGGCGAAGAGGGGAGAGAGTCGGTCCCGAAGCTCCCGCAACTGACGGAACACCGGACGGACCTCCTCGGGGTCGCACACGAGCGGAGCCATGGTCATGAAGCCTCGGAATCGCAAGGCCTCAAGGGCCGCAGCCCGCTCCAGAAAAGCCTCCGCATTGCCCGGAAGGATACCATACTTGCTCTCTTCCCCGCTTATGTTGACCTCCAACAGCACGTCGACAGGCACCTCCGCCCGTCGCTCTATCTCTTCCGCCAACTTCAGCGAATCCACGGCCTGCACCATGCTCACGCAGGGCACGACGTGCCGTACCTTCCTGCTCTGTAGGTGACCGATGAAGTGGAACTCGAACCTGTCGCCGAAGGCTTCCCACTTGCGCTCCAACTCTTCCGTACGATTCTCTCCCACCAGATCGATCCTGGCGCCGACGAGCGCGCCCATCTCCTCCACGCTCACGTATTTGGTGGCCGCCAGGAGCCGCACCGGCTGCCGCCAACCACCACGAGCCCGCGCCGCCTCGATCCTGGCACGGGCGGACTCCACGTTATCCCTCACATGTTCGGCGTCCAGCATCACTTCCCCTTCAGCCGGGCCCGCGCCGGCGGTTCACGCCGCGGCGGCCCACAGTACCGCTCCGTGTCGTCCCGCGGCGGCCCCCTCCCTCCGGTACGAGAAGAAGAGGTCGTTGTTGCACGAGGTACAGAGTCGGGGGTTCACCACGCGCTCGCGGGGCACACCCACCTCGGCGGCGGCCAGCGTCGCCACCTCCCACAGGTCGAGCCGAGAGCCGGGCCGCACGACGCTGTCCCCGAATCGCGCCGAGAACTCCCGAGCAAGCGCATCCCCCACCTGATAGCAGCAGGGTCCGATGCTCGGGCCCACCACGACCAGGCCCGGCGGCGCGGTCATAGCGGCTCCGCCCTGCTGCACGATGCCTCCGAGCAGGCCGCGCCAGCCTCCGTGCACGACAGCCGCATCCACCTCTCCCACCAGGACGATGGGCACGCAATCGGCAAACAGGAGGAGGGGGGCGAGACCCCCATCGAGAGGAGGCTGCAGGGTGAGGCCGTCGCAGGGCGACTCCTGGGGCGAGCCGGCGTACTCCGCCGTACCCGCCACGCGCACTCCGTGCACCTGCAACGGCGACACCAGGGTCAGGCCCGGTTCACCGGCGGAGGCGGAGAGACACGATTCCAGGCGCTCCCGCCCCGGTCCCACGGGAACGCGGGGTGACGACAAGGCCGAGGAGCTCCGAACCTCCGCAGATATCAAGCTGAGATCGAGGGATTGGGCCCGCCCCATGTCATCGGTGTCCCAGCGCGTCGTGAAGGCCGCGCGAAAGGGGGCGGGTAGACGCACGACAAGGAGCGGGAGGTTGCCCTCCACCCGCGCCTCCAGACGGGCGCGCGACGCCACATCGAGCCGCTCGTCGAGGGCGGCCCGTACGCTCCGTCCGGCGGCCGGCGACACCGCCGCCAGAAGTCAGTCCTTGTCCCTCAGGAACGGCGGGATGTCGAGGATTTCATCCTCCATCTCGAAGCGGGGCCTCTCCAGGCCGAAGGGCAGATCTGCGCCCTCTTCCGAGGCGTGCTCCGCCCCTTCCGCATCGAGAGACATGACCGCACCGGCGTCGAAGCCGGTCGCGATAACCGTCACCCGCATCTGATCGCCCAAGGTCTCGTCGATCACCGCACCGAAGATCACGTTGGCCTCACCGTCGGCGGCGCCGGAGATGATCTCGGCCGCTTCGTTCACCTCGAACAGGCCCATGTCTTTGCCGCCCGTGATGTTGAGGAGAATGCCGGTGGCTCCCTCGATGGACGACTCCAAAAGCGGAGACGAGATGGCCGCCCTGGCCGCCTCCATACCCCGGTTCTCGCCACTCGCCATCCCGATGCCCATGAGCGCCGATCCGGCGTTGCGCATGATCGTGCGGACATCGGCGAAGTCGAGGTTGATGAGTCCCGGAACGGTGATCAGGTCGGTGATACCCTGCACCCCCTGGCGCAGGACGTCATCGGCTACCTTGAAGGCCTCGATGATAGAGGTGCGACGCTCTACCACCTGGAGCAGACGGTCGTTCGGGATGATGATGAGGGTGTCGACCTTGCGACTCAGGGCTTCGATGCCCTGCTCCGCCTGAGAGGCCCGCTTCCTACCTTCGAACGTGAACGGTTTGGTGACCACGCCCACAGTGAGTGCGCCCAGTTCCCGGGCGAGCTCCGCGATGACCGGTGCGGCTCCGGTGCCGGTGCCGCCACCTTTGCCCGCCGTCACGAACACCATGTCGGCGCCCTTGAGAGCCTCTCGAAGCTCGTCCTTGCTCTCCTCCGCGGCCTGGCGACCCACGACCGGATTCGCTCCGGCCCCCAGTCCCCTCGTGATCTTCCCCCCGATGTGGATCTTCACGTCGGCATCGCACATCAACAGAGCCTGTGCGTCGGTGTTCACCGCGATGAACTCGACACCCTTGAGCCCAGCATCGACCATACGATTGACGGCATTCGTGCCACCGCCGCCGACACCAACCACCTTGATCACTGCGAGGTAGCTCGAACCGGTATCGATCATCGCTCACCAACCTCCATGCCCGTCACGACCAACGGGTCGGAACGGCGCCGCGCGCCGAATCGACCTCGACTTCTACTCGAAACTCCATACACAAGTCTCCAGTTCAACCTAAGTTTACCGCCGACCTCTGCATTCCTGCACCATACCACGCTCACTTGGCCACCGCTACGGGCCGGGCCGGCACATGCACGTCCACATATTCGAGTTTCTTGCCTTGGCTCAAGTAGCCGTCCACCACAGCAAGCGCTACCGTCAACTTCTCATCGAGCTCTCTGGGGTCTCCCAGCCTGATCTCTCCTCCGCCTGCGAGGACCATCGCGATTTCGCCCTCGCGGGTCACCCGCACCTCGTTCACAGGGTGGCGCGCAACGGGCCAGGCGCCGCCTTCCACCAACCCCGTCGCCACGGACAGAGCCTCCACGATCTGGGGTGCGGTGACCACCCCCGGCTCGGGCCACACCTCGGCTTCGGGCACGAACATCGGGAGCTCGGAGCTTGCGGGATCCGCGACCTCATCCCACGTCCCGAGCACTCTACCGTCCTCGCCGAGCAACCAGCGCGCGCCGTCTCTACCCTCGATCCGGGCCACCGGCACGTATTCCACGATGTCTATGTCCAGGGAATCGGGGAAGCGGCGATACACGCGTACCGCACGAACGTAGGGTATGGATCGCACGCGGGCCTCGATCCGATCCGTCGATATCCGCAGCAAGTTGGAACCCGCCGCCTCATCCACAGCAGCCCGCAGATCGCCGGCCGAGACCCGCTGAGTCACCGGAACGGACACCCTTCGGACGGCGAACACGTCGGACGAGCGCGCCCACAGGAATCCGCCGACCCCCCCCAGCACCAGCAGCACCAGCGCGACACCCACGAGCCGCCGTCTGCCGCGGGCCTGACTGACCCCCCGCCGACGCTCCTTCATGCGGGGGTCCATCACCCCTCCTCTGAGCCGTGCACGGTGCCCGCCCTGGAGGTGCCGCCTGCGCCCCGCTCCCAGGGAAAATCGGCACCCAGGAAGTGAACCTCGGGTTCGAGGAGGACCGCAAGACGCTCGTGCACCGTCCCACGCATCATCGTCATGAGTCCGAGAACGTCGGCGGCTGTGGCGTCACCGACGTTCGAGATGAAGTTCGCGTGCATCGGGGACACCTGGGCCCCTCCACGCCGCACTCCCTTCAAACCGCAACTCTCCAAGAGACGACCGGCATGATCGCCCTCGGGGTTCTTGAAGGCGCTGCCGAACGTACGCGCACCCCGCGGCTGCGAACGGCGCCGGACGCCGAGCAGGGTGCGGTGGTGTTGCAGGATCTCCTGCCTGTCGCCCGGGACGAGCCGGAAGACCGCGGCGGTGACCACCACTGTATCGGGCAGACCCCAGGTTCGATAACCCCAGTTCAGTAGGTCGCCCTCCACCCACCCCGTCCCCTCTTCCGTCACCAGATACACCGTCTCCACGACGTCGGCCAGGCTCCGTCCGTGAGCGCCCGCATTCATGACCACTCCCCCTCCCACACTGCCGGGGATGCCACACGCGAACTCCAGGCCCGACAGGCCTAGATCGGCCACGTGAACGGCCAGCCGAGAGAGGGGAAGGCCGGCGCCGACGACCACGCGGGCCGAACGGGGACTCGGAACTCGAGGTGCCTCCACATAGTGAAACCCGTCGTCGAGCTTGAGAACGACACCCCGATAGCCCGAATCGGCCACGAAGATGTTCGAGCCACCCCCCAAGACGCGCCACTCAGCCTCACTCTCGGAGAGGATGTGCACGGCTCTGGCCACGGCCTCCTGAGTATCCGCCGTAAGGAGCAGATCGGCCTTGCCTCCAACGCCGACGGTGGTGAAGGGGGCCAGAGGGGCCCGCCTCCAGGGCCGCAGTCCTGGTACGGCGGTCAGCGCCTCGACCAATTCAGAAGAAACGCCCGGAGACATCGTCCCGGCCTAGGGGAGTTCCAGGAGGCGCTCGCCGGCCCTGTGCACGTCGCCCGCCCCCATCGTCAACACGACATCTCCCGGCACCGTGACCTGGTCGAGGTACTCGACCACCGAGGTGAGGCGCGGAAGATACACCACGGGGAATCGAGGATTCTCACGGAGAACACTGTCCACGATGAGCTTGGCGCTCACGCCGGGCTGCGGCTCCTCACGCGCACCGTAGATGTCCGTGACCACGGCTACGTCGGCCTCCAAAAGAGCCTTCGCGAACTCATGGTGGAGATACCGGGTCCGCGAGTACAGATGTGGCTGGAATACGGCTACCACCCGAGTCCATTCACCCGTGCGGGCCGCACGCAACGTGGCCTTGAGTTCGGTGGGATGATGAGCGTAGTCGTCCACCACGGTCACCCCTCGGCGCTCGCCCTTCCACTGGAAGCGACGCGCCGCCCCGGTGAAGCTCCGCAGCGACGCCGCGATCTTAGCGGGTGAGACCCCTAGTTCGCCGAGAGCGGCGAAACAGGCCAGTGCGTTCAGGATGTTGTGCTGTCCCGGCACCACCAATGCGGCCTTGGTCAGACGGTGGCCCCTGCGCCACACCTCGAAGCGGCTTCCTCGGTGGTGGAGCCCGACCTCGCGCGCTTGATAGTCGCTCCCCGGACTGAGACCGTATGAAGTGGTGGTTGCCTCGGCCTCCGAGGCCAAAGCCGCGAGACGGGCGTCGTCGGCCCAGTAGACCATGCGTCCGTCCGCCGGAAGCAGACCCACGAAGCGGCGGAACACGGTGGCGACGTCGTCGACGTGCAGGTAGTGACTGTGATGGTCCAACTCCAGGTTGGTGAAGACGGCCACCTCGGGCCGCAGGTACAGCAGGGATCCGTCGGACTCGTCCGCCTCGCAGACCATCAGGTCGCCCTGGCCGTGTCTGGCGTTCGAACCGAGATCGTTGAGTTCGCCACCCACGAGAAAGGACGGGTCGAGTCCCGAGTCCACCAGAACGCGACCGATCATGGAGGTGGTCGTAGTCTTGCCGTGAGTACCGCACACCGCGATGCCGCGTCTCCCCTCCATCACCCAGGCCAGGGCCTGTGCGCGCTTGACCACGGGCAGGCTCCTCCGACGGGCCTCCTGCAATTCGCGATTGTGCTCGGGTATGGCCGACGAGATCACCACGACATCCGGGTGGTCCACATTCGCCGGATCGTGGCCCAGATGCACGGTCACGCCGGCCTCCTCCAAGAGGCTGACGTAGCGGGACGGCTTGAGGTCCGAACCCGACACTTCGAAGCCGCGGCAGTGCAACACGAGGGCTATGCCGCTCATGCCGGCACCGCCGATGCCGATGAAGTGGAGTCGTCGCAGGCCGGAAAGCCGCAGATCTGACTGAAGGGGCATGGTATCGGTCATGGTTTCTCCGCCCGCGGAGGGCCGGCCAAGTGTACTATCTCGTCGGCGATGCGGTCAGCCGCATCCGGTCGGGCCAGCACCCGGGCCGCAGCACTCATAGCGGCCCGCGTCTCCGGCTCGAGTATCCGTTGCACCTCGCGGGCGAGCCGCACCCCGTCCAGTTCGGCATCGGGAACCATCAGCGCGGCCCCGCTCTCTTGGAGCCCCATCGCATTCTTGGTCTGATGATCGGCAGTGGCCAAGGGGAAGGGGACCAGCACCGAGGGCACCCCCCGGGCCAGGAGTTCGGCCACGGACCCTCCGGCGCGGGAGACCGCGACGTCGGCGGCCGCCAGGGCAAGCTCGAAATCGTCCAGATATCCGTGGATCTGATACCGGGGATCGGGGGACCCGCCGACGAGCGCCCGCACCCGCTCGTGATCCTGGCGCCCGGTCACGTGCAGCACCGCGAAGGCGTTCCGGCCCCCGCCGAACGCTTCCACGACCGCCGTGTTGAGACTGCGGGCGCCCAGACTGCCGCCGAACACAAGGACCACCGGCACCTCCGGATCGAGCCCGAAGCGACGCAGACCCGCCTTGCGGGTGGCGGCCAACAGTGACGGGCGCACCGGTCGTCCGGTGTACACGAAGCGCTCGCCATCAACTCCGGGGATGGGGAAGGATAGGCATACCCGGTCGACCAGGCGGCTGAGGATGCGGTTCGTCACGCCGAGGTGCGCGTCCATCTCCAAGGCGACGCTGGGAACGCGCAGCACGGCCGCCTCGGCCACCACCGGTCCCGACGCGTACGCACCCACGCCCACCACGCAGGCCGGGCGGACACGCCTCAGCACCCGCCACGCGTCCACCGCCGCCACCGGCAGCGACGCCAGAGTGCGGAGAGTGGTGAATCCCCATCGCCGCTCGAAGCCGCGGATACGCACGGCGGAGAAGGGGTACCCGGCGCGCGTCACGAGGTCCCGCTCCATGCCTCGGGGACCGCCGCAGAAATGGACCGAGTACCCGCGCTCGGTGAGTACGTCAGCTATGGCCAACGCGGGCACCACGTGACCCGCGGTACCGCCGCCGGCTATCAATATACGTGACATTCGCCTGCTCCCTGCGCTCGGGACGGACGGCCGCGGGCACGGTCACGGTCACCGGGCCGAAACGGGCCACGGAGAGCATGATCCCGACGGCCACCAGCACCACGAGCAGATTGGTACGTCCATAACTGATAAACGGCAGCGGGATCCCGGTGAGGGGCAGAGCCCCCATCACCCCTCCCATGTTCACGGCGGCCTGCCCCGCCACCAAGAAGGTACAGCCCGCCACCAGGAAACGTCCGAACGGATCGGCGCAGCGACGGGCGATGACGAGACCGGCGCCGGCGAAGACCGCGAAGAGAAGAACCACGACCCCCACTCCCACCAAACCGAACTCCTCACCAAGGACCGCGAGGATCATGTCGGTGTGCGCCTCGGGAAGGTAGCTGAACTTCTGTACGCTCAAGCCGGGGCCCACCCCGAACCACCCTCCGCTCCCCATGGCCAGGAAAGACTGCACGATCTGAAAGCCGGAGTCGCGCACGTCGTCGAACGGGTGCAGGAAGGCCATGAAGCGCTCGCGCCGGTAGTCTTCCACGAAGATGGCCACCATCGTGAGGGCGATGCCCGCCACACCCAAGGCCGTCCACTCGTACAAGCGCATCCCCGCTACCCAGAACAGCCCCATAGTCACCACACCCACCACCAGGGCGGTACCGAGGTCACGCTGCCAGAGGATCAGCAGGCAGACCACGATGACGAAACCGCCAAGGGGCCACGCGATGTCCTCGAATCTCCCGGAACGAGCCTTCTTGGTGGCGAGCAAGTGGGCACCCAGCATGACGATGGCCAGCTTCGCCACCTCCGAAGGCTGCAGGGGCAACGGCCCCAAGTCCAGCCAGCGTGTCGCTCCGCCCGCTTCCCGCCCTATTCCCGGCACGTGCACCAGCACGAGAAGCACGCAGGCACCGAGCACCGCAAGCGGCGTCAAGAGGCGCCAGCGGCGGTAGTCCACGCGGGATATGACGACCATCGCCACCAGACCCGCCAGCGCGATGAGCCCCTGCTGTCTGAGGTAGAAGAGCAGATCACCGTCCTCGCGGAAGAAGCCCACGGCCGACGACACCGAGAACACCATCACCAGGCCGACCACGAGGAGACACAGAGTCGAGGCCACGAGGAGTTGGTACGGCCGCACGCGGAAAGACTCCCGTTCCTCGGAGTCCGACGAGCGGTCGGCGCCGACCGCGGGTGCGGGAGGGGAGTCGGGGCGTGAGGGCCGACCCGTGCGGTGCCTGCGCGAACTCACCGAGCCCTCTCCCCCATCCTCTTCACGATCTCCATGAAATGCCTGCCTCTCTCCTCGAAATCGGAGTACTGGTCGAAGCTCGCGCAGGCCGGCGCGAGCAACACCGTCTCTCCCGCGGTGGCGGCCGCCGCGGCGGCCGCCACCGCGGTCTCGAGGTCTCCCTGATCGGAAGGCACCGGCACCCCGGGCGGCCCCTCTTCGACACTCACCTGCTCGAACGCCGCCCGTATGAGGGGCGCCGCCTCGCCGATCAGATAGACGGCGCGACACCCATTACGACACGCTCGGGCCACCGGCCGGTAGTCCGAAGCCTTGTCCCTCCCGCCCAGGATCAGGTGCGCCCCACTCGGGTACGCGCCCAGTGCCTTCAGGGTGGCTTCCACGTTCGTGGCCTTGCTATCGTTCACATACGCCACACCGCCCACTACTCCTGCCGGCTGCAGGCGGTGCTCGACACCCGGGAAGGTCCGCAGGCCCTCCACGACGGCGGCCGGAGGGAGGCCGCGCACCAGGGCCAGGGTGGCCGCTGCCAGGCAGTTCTCCATGTTGTGTCGGCCGCGAAGCCGCACGGAATCCACTGAGAGCCTCCCCCCCCCAGGCAGGCGCAGAATCCCCTGCTCCAGCCAGGCGTCGGCCCCCTCCGGACCGGCCGTGGAGAAGAAGGCTACCTGCGGACCGTCTCCGCGCGCGGCCACCTGCCGCCCCAAGTCGGCGACCGCCGCATCATCCCGGTTGAACACCGCCCAGTCCGCGGGTGTCTGACGGGCGAACATCTTCGCCTTGCAGGCCAGGTAGTACTCCATCGTGCCGTGGCGATCCAAGTGGTCGGGCGTCAGGTTGAGGAGGACACCGGCCGCGGGACGGAACTCGTGCACGTCTTCCAGTTGGAAGCTCGAGAGTTCCACCACGAGTTCCTCTCCTCCGGTGAGGCCACCGACCACCGAGGTAACGGGTGTGCCGATGTTCCCGAGCACGCGCACCGGTCGTCCCGCCGTTTCGAAGAGATGACCAAGCAAGGCGGTGGTGGTGGTCTTGCCGTTGGTGCCGGTCACGGCGGTGAAGGGCGCCGCAAGCACAGCATAAGCGAGTTCCACCTCACTCCACACCGGGATGCCGGCCGCTCGGGCGGCGGTCACCACGGGCGCCTCGGCCGGAACGCCGGGACTCTTCACCACGAGACCCACTCCCTCCAGCTGGTGAGGCCCCTGCGGCCCCCGGAGCAGACGAGCGCCCGCCCGGAAGGCCGCCTCCAGGCCCGAGAGATCCGACAGTTCCCGACTATCGGAGAGCACGACCTCCCGCCCCTGGCTCGCGATCAGTTCGGCCGCCCCCGCCCCCGAGCGTCCGGCACCCACCACCAGTACCCGGAGTGCACCCGCCGGCAGTCCGGGGCGAGACTCCTCCGCCAGTCCTTCGATCACTGCGCCCTCCTCAGCGGAAATCAACGTAGAAGATGGTGAAGCCCGCGGCGGCGAAGATGGCCGTCACGATCCAGAAGCGCACGATGATCTTGGTCTCAGACCAGTTCCTCAGCTCGAAGTGGTGGTGGATCGGCGCCATGAGGAGGATCCGACGCTTGAAGAGCCGGAAGCTGATCACCTGGAAGATGACGCTGAGACCCTCCACCACGAAGATTCCCCCGATGACCACGGACAGGAGTTCCGTGCCCGTGACCACGGCAAAACCGGCGAGTGAGGCGCCGAGAGCCAGGGAGCCCGTATCGCCCATGAATATCTCCGCGGGGAAGGAGTTGTACCAGAGGAATCCCACGCAGGCTCCCATGAGACTGGCCGCCAGTATGGCTAGATCGGGCTCTCTGAGAAGGAAGGTGATACCGGTGTAGGCGAGGAGGCAGGTGGCCACGGTGCCCGCCGCCAGGCCGTCCAGACCGTCGGTGATGTTGACCGTGTTGGCGAAGCCCGAGATCACGAAGAACACCACGAGGAAGTACACGCCTCCGAAGTGGAGTTCCCGATTGAAGAGCGGCACGTGCACGTTGCTGTCCACACCGGCGAAACGGATGGCCACCCAGCCGACAACCAGAACCAGCAGGAGTTGCAGCAGCATCTTCGTGCGGCCGTTGATTCCGAGGGACCGCCGGCGGCGAACCTTGGCCAGATCGTCCAGAAGACCGATGGCGCCCGAACCGAAGGTGAGTACGAACACGACAAGGCTGGGGACGGTCTTGCCGGCGAGTAGCAGGTAGGGTATGGCGGCTGCGGCTAGGATCAGAAGACCGCCCATGGTGGGCGTACCCTGTTTCCCTTGATGGCTCTCAGGGCCCACGTCACGTATGTTCTGACCTATGCCCCGGCGCCGGAGCCACGCGATGAAACGCGGTCCGGTGAGTACGGCCAGCACCATCGCCAAGAGCCCGGCAGCCAGGATCCTCGTCACGGAACGTCCGCTCCGGGTGCCGCGGGGCCACCTCCGAGCCGGCGGGCGAGCTCCTCCACCAACCTGTCGAGCTGCATCCCCCGCGAGCCTTTGACGAGCACCACGTCGCCCGGTTGCAAGTACTCCAGCAATCCGCCGATGGCGTCCTCGGGACGCTCCACCCATCGGGCTATCGCCCTCGGCTCAGGCGCACCCCCGCCATTGGTCCGTTCTGCAATCCGCAGGCCACCCGCGCCCGCCTCCATCTCCACTTCAGCTTCCTCTGAGAAAGCCTCGACGGTAGCTCGAGATCGCAGTCCCACGCCCCACAGGGCGCGCACGCCCCTGCGTGCGGCGCGGATACCGGCATCCCGATGATATCGCCGGGCATCCCCACCCAACTCCAGCATGTCCCCCAGTACGGCCACGGGCCTCAGGCCACCGCCCGCAGCCGTGGCCGCGAGATCGTCCAGTGCCAGGTTCACGGCGGCCGGACTAGCATTGTACGTGTCGTCCACCAGGAGGACTCCACCGACCAGAGCTTCGTCCCCGCGTAGCGGAGTGAACTCGACCTCTTCGAGACCGGTGAGGCACGCATGCACGTCCATCCCCGCGGCGAAGCACGCGGCCGTAGCCGCGGTGGCATTTCGAAGCCGGTGGGCTGCGCGGAACGGGGCGGTGATCTCCGCCTGGCCCCCCGGCCACTCCAAACGGAGGACGGGTCCTCCCGCACCGATCAAGACCACCCCCCTCACGTCGGCGCGGGGAGCGCTCGGGTCGGCGGCCGACGACCCGACATTCCCCTCATCACGCCGAGCATCCTCGAAGGCGAACGTCACCACGCGGTCCGCGGCACGCTCGGCCGCGGCAACAATCGCCGGTGCGTCCATCGGAACCACGGCTGCCCCACCTTCCCGCAGCCCCTCGAACACCTCGGCCTTTGCGGCTATCACGTCGTCCAGCGTGCCGACGAGTTCCAAGTGCACGGGGGCGATCGCCGTGATCACCGCCACATCCGGCTCCACGATGAGAGTGAGCTCGCGTATCTGGCCCAAGCCGCGCATCCCCATCTCCACCACCGCAACATCCGTGTCCCCGGTGAGGTCCAACAGGGTGAGGGGCACGCCTATCTCGTTGTTCTCGTTGGCCGAGGTGGCGATGACCGTCCCCACGGCGCCCGCCATGGCGCGGATCAGATCCTTCGTGCTGGTCTTCCCCACGCTCCCCGTGACCGCCACCACGGTGGCATGAGCCGCTCGACGCACAGCGCGAGCCAGTCCCCCCAGAGCTTCTCGCGTGTCGGCTACCCGATACAGACTACCGCCTCCGGGCGGGGTGTAGGCCACGTCACCGGCGATGGCGGCGCCGATCTCCACCACCGCGGCTCGCGCGCCGCCGGCGAAGGCCGCCGGGACGAACTGGTTGCCGTTGTAGTTGTCTCCCCGCAACGCGATGAACACGTCGCCCGCCTTCAACGTGCGCGTATCGGTGGACACGCCGGTCACGGGCTCGGCGACGCCGTCCAGCCCGAGTGCCAGGGCGGCGACATGGGGAGGCAGAGTGATCACGAAGCTTCGGCCCGGAGCTCCCGCAGCAGTTCCCCGGCGACCGAGCGATCATCGAACGGGATGGTGCGGTCGGCGAATTCCTGTCCGGTCTCGTGGCCTTTGCCCAGGATGAGCACCATGTCTCCCGGCTCCGCCATCCCGAGGGCACGCGTAATCGCGGCATATCGATCCACCTCGACCACCGCCTCCGCGGGCCGTGCCAGACCGCTCAGGATGTCCGCCACAACGGCCGCCGGGTCCTCGCTCCGCGGGTTATCGGAAGTGATCACGGCCACGTCGCATCCATCCTCGAGTGCGCGACCCATACGCGGACGTTTGCCCCGATCCCTGTCTCCCCCACAGCCAAGTACGCCGATAACGCGGCCGCGGGTGATGCCGCGAGCCATCTCCAGCACACGCTCCACCGAATCGGGCGTGTGAGCGTAGTCCACCACGACGGTGAAGGGTTGTCCCTCCTCCACCCGCTCCAGACGCCCAGGCACTCCGGGGAAGAAGGGCAGGGCGTCGAGAAGGGCATCCGGGTCCAGCCCCAGAGAGAGACACACACCAAGGGCGACCACGACGTTCTCGACGTTGTAGAGACCCAGAAGCCTCGTGTTCAACTCGAGCTCCAGGTGCTCACCCTTGACCACACGTTCACCCCGTCCGCGCCTGACGGAGGCGAGCGCCTGACTCCGCAACACCAGCGTACCGGTGGTGCCACGCTCGTCCAGCGAAAGGTCGAGTGCTTGGATGTCCGGAAGAGGGCCCACGGGTGCTGCCGCATGCGACTCGCCGTCGATGGACGTCCCCACGGACGCCGCCTGCCCCTTCCCGTCAGACGGCGCCACCACCTCCACCGTTACCACCCGGTCCGGAGTCAGGCGCTCCGCGAGCAGCCGCCCAAAGGGATCGCCGACGTTGATGACGGCCGGCGGGCGGTTGCGGGCGTAGGCCGGATCCAAGAACAGGCGGCTCTTGGAAGCGAAATAGGCGTCGAGGGTACCATGGTAATCAAGGTGGTCCTGCGTCAGGTTGGTGAAGGCGACTGCCGCGAACGTGATGCCCAGCGTGCGATCCAGATGGAGCGCGTGTGAAGATACCTCCATCACGGCCGCCTGGTCGCCGGCGTCTACCATGAGGGCCAGGTCCTGCTGCATGTCCACCGCCTCGGGAGTGGTGCGCTCCGCGGGGAACGACTCCCCACCCAAGCGGCGCTCCACGGTGCCCATCATCCCCGCCCGCCTGCCCGACTCACCCAACAGGAATGCGACAAGGAACGCCGTGGTGGTCTTCCCGTTGGTGCCCGTGATACCAACCGTTGCCAGCCGAGCACTCGGGTGCTCGTACAGCGCCGAGGCGACCGGACCCATCGCCCGCCGGACCGACGGCACCACCACCTGCGGTACGGGCAGGTCGAGCCGACGCTCCACACACAGCGCGACCGCGCCCCGGCCCACCGCCTCGGGCGCGAAGTCGTGCCCATCGCGTTTGAACCCGGGGACACAGAAGAACAGGTGGCCGGGACCGGCGAGGGGACTTCGGTAGGAGAGGTGAGAGATGTCCGTCGATGGTTCCCCTTCGATCCGGAAACCCCTCACCTCACGGAAAAGATCTGTGAGTCTCACGGCATCCGATTCTACCACAGGGCCCTCCGGGCTCGGGGCCGGCCGGGGTCATCGGGAGTCCGAAGGAGGTATGGCCAGCCGGCGGAGGGCGAAGTCCGCGATCTCGGCGAACACGGGAGCCGCGACGATGGAGCCGTAGTGCTCCATCGTGGGCTCGTCGATGGCCACCAGGATCACCAAGGCCGGGTCGTCCGCGGGCACCAGGCCCACGAACGAGGCTACGAACCTGTCGTCGGAGTAGCCCTTGCCGCTCGCGAGTACTTTCTGAGCCGTGCCCGTCTTGCCCGCTACCACGTAGCCCTCGACCTGAGCGTTCGCCCCCGTCCCCTCGGCCACCGTCACCCGCAACATCTCGCGCAGCTGACGTGCCACCTCCGAACTCACGACCCGCCGCGGCGGCGGCAACTCCGTATCTTTGGCGAGGTGCGGTTGTACGTACACGCCGTCGTTGGCGACGGCGCCATAGGCCGCCGCGAGCTGCACCGAGGTCACGGAGATCCCCTGGCCGATGGGCACGTTCGCAATCGTGGAACCGGACCATTTGTCGGAGCTCAACATCGAACCGGAAGCTTCGCCGGGAAAATCTATGCCGGTGGGTCGGGTGAAGCCGAACTCCTTGATGTACTCGATCAGTCGCTCCTTGCCCACCTGCAACCCCAGAGTGATGGCTCCAACGTTGGAGGATTGGGCGAGGATGTCCGTGACCGTGAGCACACGCTTCGCCGGGAGATCCTCGTGGGCTTCGCTCACCACCCGATCGTACACGGTGATCGACGGGCCGAGTTCGAAGGAGGTGTCGGGCGTCACCAGGCCTTCCTCCAGCGCCGCCGCCGCCACGACCATCTTGAAGGTCGAACCGGGCTCGTACTGGTCGTTGACGGCCGTATTCCTACGATTCTCCTCGGGTTCGGAACCGAATTGGTTGGTGTCGAAATACGGTACGTTGGCCATGGCCAACACTTCGCCGGACCGAGGGTCGAGCACCACGGCACTCCCCTTGAGGGCCCCGAAGCGCTCCACGGCGGCCGTGAGAGCCTGCTCGGCTGCGAACTGGATGTCCTCGTCGATGGTGAGGACCACCGAGCTCCCCTCACGGCCCACCTGGTCGAAGAGAACGCCCAAGGTGCGACCGAGCGGGTCGCCAACAACGCGCCGGGAGCCCGCGTCTCCCTTGAGAACCTCGTCGTACTGGCTCTCCAACCCCGCAAGACCCGTGTTCTCCGTACCCACGAACCCGAGGAGTTGCGGCGCGAGCGCGCCTTTAGGATACACCCGCTTCTCCTCAGGATGAACCACGATCCCTCGGAGCTTCAGACCGAGGACCGCTTCACCCACCGCCGGTTCGACCCGACGCGCGAGCAGAACGTAACGACCGTCACCCCGTAGTTGGGCGGACAAGTCGGCGGCGTCCATGCCGAGTACGGGAGCGAGGGCGGCGGCCGTAGCGTCGCTATCCCCAACGAAGAGAGGGTCGGCGCCGATGGTAGCCATGCGCCGACTCACTGCCAGCTCGTCACCGTTCCTGTCGTAGATCACCCCACGTTTGGCTACGATGGCGAGTTCGCGCACGTGCTGGCGCTGGGCCAGGTCCTGATACTCGGCGCCGCGGACCACTTGAATCTGGACGGCCCGGCCAACCAAGAGGAGGAACAGGACGATCACGAACACGAGAGAACTCCGCAGGCGCTTGTTTGACCTGCCAAGACTCATCGTCCGGCCGCGCCCCCCTCAGCCGTGCTGGCTACCAGTACCCCGCCCGCGCTCGCCGCCGTCATATCCGCTGCTTCCGCCCCCAGGCGGATGAAGCCCACCTCGCGAGGAGTCACCATGCCCAGCCTGTCGGCCGTCTCCTTCACGCGCTGGGTGGAGGAGAGCGCGGCGTGCTCCGCACGCAGTGAGGAACGGTCGGCCACCGCGTCGTCCTGCTGCTGCCGCAACTCGCTGATCTGCCACTGAGTGCGCACGACGGCGAGGTTGATCCCTACCGGAGCCGCCAGCGCCACCCCGAGGAAGCCGACAATCAGAAGTATGGCCCCCACGCGCGCCTGCGGCCGCCGCACCACACGCAGTCCGGGCTGGGCGGCGCGCTCCACCACGGTCTCGTGCTGTGGAGAGCGATCTTCCCGCGAACGGGAAGCGGCGCGCGCCGCGCTGCGGCGGGCCGCGGGAGAGATCTCTTCTTCGTACCGCCACCGGGGGTGGTCCCAGGAACGAGCCAGGGCGCCCATCATAGTCTCCGAGCGGCACGGAGCTTCGCCGAGCTGGACCGGGGATTCACTTCTATCTCACGTTGGTCGGGGATCAGCGGTCTGCCGGTGATGATCTCCATCGTGGGCTCCTTGCCGCACACGCACAGAGGGAAGTCGGGCGGGCAGGTACAGGGGTGGGTTTGGGCGGCGAAGAACTCCTTCACGATGCGGTCCTCGAGAGAGTGGAAGCTGATCGCCGCCAGCACCCCTCCGGGTTCCAGAAGACTCAACGCTTCCGGCAGGGCACGGCGCAGGCTGTCCAATTCGCCGTTGACCGCGATACGCAGGGCCTGGAACACGCGGCGGGCCGGATTCCGCGAGCCGAAACGTGCGGGAGCCGGAACGGAGCTCTTTACCGTGTCCACCAACTCGCTCGTCCGACGGTACGGTACCTGCGACCGCCTGCGCACGATCGCGCGCGCGATGCGCCCGGCAAACCGCTCCTCCCCATACTCACGGAAGACCCAGACGATCCGCTCCTCGTCCCAACTGTTCAGGATGTCGGCGGCCGTCAGTTCCAGGTCGGGGTCCATGCGCATGTCCAGCGGAGCGTCGTAGCTGTAGGAGAAGCCCCGCTCCTCGGTGTCGATCTGCATGCTGCTCAAGCCCAAGTCCATGTAGATATGGGTGAGCGAATGCCCGGAGTGATTGAGTTGATACAGCGTGTCGGCGAAGTCGCCCTGGTAGAAGCGGGTGGGCACGGCGATCGAACGGCGAAGCGCCTCGAAGTAACCGCGGGCCACCGGGTCCCGATCGCAGGCGACCAAGAGACCGGACGGTCCCAAGAGTTCCGCCACCGCTCCGGCATGGCCGCCGGCGCCGAACGTACAGTCGAGAACCCGGCTGTCCGGGGACAGGTCGAGCACCTGGAGGAGCTCGTCGGTGAGGACGGGCACGTGCGCCATGGCCATCTCCACCTCGAAGGCTAGGGAGTGTGCGAGGGAAGCCATCAGGAGTCTCCTCCATCGAATGACTCCAAGAACCGTTCGTACTCTTCCGGATCCCAGATCTCGAAATGATCCCGGTGGCCGGCCATCATGACCTTGTTCTTGAGGCCCAACGCCTGAACGTGGGATGCGGGGAGCACGATACGGCCTCCCTTGTCCACCTTCGCCTGGCGTATCAGCCGATACAGCGCGCCGATCTTTCGGGAGACGTCCCGAGCATGGAACTCGTTGAGTTGTTGCACGTACTTGCGGTCGTACTCAGCCCAGCCCTGCTCGTTGAACACGCGCACGCACTTCTCTCCGTGTGCGGCGGGCACGAAGAACGCCTCCGAATCAGCGGGGAAGTTCTTCCTGTACAGCGCGGGAAGGGTGAGCCTCCCCTTGTCATCAAGGGCGTGCTCGAACTCACCGGTGAAGAAGGTGATCGACTGTTCGGACTCCTCCATGACGTACACTGTAATCCGTATCCCGCCGAAATGCAACCTTTTTGGCACATTTCGCCCCATATCGAACCACTATCGCCCCTGAGCAGGGATTTCTGACCGTACTGCTGCGGGGCACATCTCGGGAAGAAGGAACGAATTCCAGCGTCTCTACGCACCATATCATGCAGAACAGCATTCATGCACCATACATTGTGTCCGCCTTGCGGCACGAGGCTGCTGAAGAGCGACGCCGAGACCTCCATTGCGTGAGGGCACGTGCGCGATAAGGACGAGCAGGGCGCTCCCGGCCGCGCTGCCTGCGCGACTTTTTAGAGCTTCTTCAGGGGAGCGTAATCGAGGAGGAGCTTCTTCTGCTCCCCCAGGTCACCAAAGAAGACCCGCAGCACACCGCCGGGTTCCACACCCAACACCATGCCCTCTCCGAACTTGGCGTGCATCACACGGTCGCCTACGGCGAAGCCGACCTCGGACGGAGCAGGCGCGGGTCCGGAACCGGTGTGAGCGCGGGCGGGCGGCGGAGATCCCGGCTTCCGGACGGCCGCCCCGGACCGCGACCCCGGTTCGGCCTCGGCGCGCCCGTACTGCCGCAGGCCCCGTGACACTCCCGCTGCCCCTTTCCGCTCCACGAGAGCGGCGGGAATCTCGTCCAGGAAGCGGCTCGGGAGTTGGTAGCTGCCCGACCCGTAGATGGAACGCGAACGCGCGTACGAAAGGTGCAGGCGTTCCATCGCCCGGGTGATTCCCACATAGCAGAGGCGTCGCTCCTCTTCGAGGTTCTGCTCGTCCAGAGCGCGGCTGTGGGGGAACATGCCCTCCTCCATGCCGGTGATGAACACCGCCGGGTACTCGAGACCTTTGGCGTTGTGCAGGGTCATGAGCGTGACCAATTCGCCGTCGTCCCGACGTGAGTCGGCGTCCGCGTAGAGGCTGATCTCCTCCAGGAACTCCACCAAGCTCCCGTCCGGGTTGTGGCAATCGTACTCCTGAGTCACTCCGAGGAACTCTTGAAGGTTTTCGAGTCGGCCCTCCGCCTCCAGAGTGCGGGCCTCCTGGAAGGCGGTCAGCATGCCGCTCTCCTCCAGGACGGCGCGCACCTGATCGGCGACGGAGTCTCCGCGCTCCCAACGCTCCTTCCACGACTCGAGCGAGCTGTCGAGTTCCTGGAAGGCCGCCCGTGCCGCGGGGGCGACATCGTCGGCGTCGTGCATCAGGGGGAGCGCTCGGCGGAGCGAGACCTCCTCACCGGCGGCCGTCTGCTGGAGCCGCCCTTGAGCCACCGCGCCCAAGCCGCGCTTCGGGGTGTTCACCATCCGTTGGAAGGAGATATCGTCGGCCGGGTTGACGATCACGCGCAGGTAAGCCAACACGTCCTTCACCTCCGCCCGCTCGTAGAAGCGCGTGCCGCCGAGCACCTGGTAGGGGAGACCGTAACGCACCAGGATGTCTTCCAGCACGCGCGACTGGGCGTTCACTCGGTAGAAGACGGCGATCTCGTGGGGTTTCCGGCCATCCCGGAGCAGGCCCTGGATCTCACCGGCCACCAAGCGGGCCTCCTCGTGTTCGTCGCGACACGCGAGGACCACGACCTTCTCCCCCACCCCCCGGTCGGTCCAGAGTCGCTTGGGTTTCCGACCCCGATTCAGAGCCACCACCGAGTTGGCGGCCTCCAGGATCGTTGTGGTGGAGCGGTAGTTCTGCTCGAGCTTGACGACCGTGGCCTCTCCGAAATCCTCCTCGAACTCCATGATGTTGCGGATGTCGGCTCCGCGCCACGAGTAGACGGACTGATCGTCGTCGCCCACGACGGTGATGCGACGGTGCTCCTCGGCCAGCAGTTTCACCAGCATGTACTGCGCGCGGTTGGTGTCTTGGTACTCATCCACGAGCACGAAACGGAACGCGCGGCGATAGTGCGCAAGGCGGTGCTCGAAGAGCTGGAAGACGTCGACCGTGCGCATGAGGAGGTCGTCGAAGTCCATGGCGTTCTGATCGTACAGTCGCTGCTGGTAGAGGCGGTAGGCGGCCGCGGTGACCTCGAGAAAGTGCGTACCCCCGCCTCCCGCGTCCCACGAGCCGCCGTCAGGAGAGTTCCCCGTCTGTGCGAATTCGTCCACGTCAACCAGGCGGTTCTTCGCGTCGGATACCCGGGCGTGGATCGCGCGTGGAGGGAACCGCTTGATGTCGTAGCCCAACTCCTCGAGACAGCGGCGCATCAGCCGTACTTGGTCATCCTGATCATAGATGGTGAACCCGGACCGGTAGCCGAGGAGTTCACCCTCGCGCCGGAGGATGCGGGCGCACGCCGAGTGGAAGGTGGAGACCCACATGCTCTGAGCGACGGGCCCCACGAGGTCGACCACCCGGGACCGCATCTCCGCGGCCGCCTTGTTCGTGAAGGTGATGGCCAGGATCTCGTAGGGGCCCGCCTGCCCGCTCTCGATGAGGTGAGCTATGCGATGTGTGAGTACCCGCGTCTTGCCCGAGCCGGCTCCCGCCAGTACGAGCAACGGGCCGCCTTCGTGAAAGACCGCCTGCGCCTGAGGCTCGTTCAGCCCCTCGCCCACCCCGCCGTCCGACGCCGAGGCGGCAACCGTCCGGTTGGGCGAGGGTTCCGGCGATCCAGGAAGGGGAGTCACGCTGGGTTCACTGTCGGAATGAGACACGCGTCCAATGGTACCGCACCCCGGGCGCGGCGACCCGCGTGGAACCACGACGGTCGTCCCCCCACTCCGTCGCCGCGCCCCGATCGGCGACCCTCACGGCACTCAGATGCCGGATCCCAGGTAGAACCCGGTCAGGTTGCAAAGTTCGTCGTCGAGGTGCGTGCGCTGCTCGCGCACCCGCTTCTGATGCGGAGGACAGATCTCCTCCAGTTCGTTCTCCATCTGCACCATCCGGCGAACCAGGCACTTCATCGCCTCGGCCACGGGGTCGGGCAGGTGGGTGTAGTCGATGTCCGGTATACCCACCTTGGCGCCGTTGCTGATGACCGGCCTCCCCGGGTTCCCCACCACGGTCGTATCGGCAGGCACCGGCTGCACGACCACACTCCCCGCGCCGATCTTCGCATTCTCGCCGATGGTGAGTGAGCCGAGGATCTTGGCCCCCGTGCCGATCACCACGTTGTCCCCCACCGTGGGGTGCCGCTTGCCCGTCTCCTTGCCGGTGCCGCCCAGAGTCACTCCCTGATAGATGGTGACGTTGTCGCCGATCTCGGCGGTCTCGCCTATGACCACCCCCGAACCGTGGTCGATGAAGAACCCCTGTCCGATAGTGGCACCTGGGTGGATCTCGATCTGGGTGAGGAACCTGCTCACCTGTGAGATCAGCCGCGGCACGAGCGGCACTTGGCGCACCCAGAGGGCGTGCGCCACGCGGTGAAGCAGTATCGCGTGCAACCCCGAATAGCAGGTGACGATCTCCAGGAGGCCCCGGGCCGCCGGGTCACGCTGCCTGATCACTTCTATGTCCCGACGCACGGCGGCTCGTATCTCCGATCCACCCCTCGTAAGAAAGAGGAACAGCACAGCGCCCATGGTGGTCACCGTGGTGAGGAACGCACCTCCGCCCGCGTCCCTTTTTCTCGCACGACTCATCGCCACTCCCCTTCGAGCACCTCGTTCATGCTACCGCTGCGGAATCCCTGCAGATCGAGGGTCACGTAGTGGTAACCGATCCTCTTGAACTCCCCTACCAGCTCTTCCCGCAGGGCCGGCACGGACACCAGCCGCGCCAGTTCGTCCGCCGGCACTTCCACGCGAGCGAGAGTTCCGTGATGGCGCACCCGCAGTTGGGCGAAGCCGCGATCCCTCAGGAACGACTCGGCCCGCGCAACCATAGCCAGCTTCTCCCGAGTGATCTCCTCGCCGTAGGGAAAGCGGGAGGAGAGACAGGCCATCGCCGGCTTCGACCAATTCGACAGCCCGAGGCGCCGGGCAAGCGTCCTCACTTCCTCCTTGCCGAGCCCCGCTTCCATGAGGGGGTGACGTACGCCGAGTTCATCGGCCGCCCTGATCCCCGGACGGAAGTCGCCGCGATCATCATGGTTCGCGCCATCCACCACCGCCCTGTACCCTTCCGCACGCACGAGCGCGCCCAGCTCCCGGAAGAGCTCGCCCTTGCAGTGATAGCAGCGGTCGGGCGGGTTGGCGGCAAAGCCCGGGATCTCGAGTTCTGACGTCTCGATCACCCGATGGGCCACCCCAAGAGAGGCGGCCACCCGGCCCGCGGTCTCGAGTTCCTCCGGCGAGTACGTCTCGCTCCGCGAGGTCACGGCCAAGACGTGTTCAGCCCCCAGCTCGGCCACGGCCAAGCCCAGCACGGCCGATGAATCGACGCCGCCGGAGAAGGCCACCACCACGGATCCCAGCGAGCGGAGGAGTTCGCGGGCCCGCTCCTCAGCCGGCGAAGGCGGAGGGAGCGGCGTGCCCGAGGTGATGGCCGCCACGTCGATTCCCACGGGATGGCCCGCACTCACGTGCGCTCCTCCCCTCCATCGGCGAACAGAGGAATGCTCAGGTAGCGCTCCCCGGTGTCCGGAAGGAGCACCACGACCATCGCGCCCGCCCACTCCGGCCGCGAACCCACCGCGAGAGCCGCGTGGAGAGCCGCTCCGGCCGAGATCCCGGCCAGGATGCCTTCCTCCCGTGCCAGGCGTCTCGTCGCGGCGTAGGCTTCATCGTCGGTCACGGTGACGAGCTCGTCGATCACCGTCCGGTCCAGGACTCCGGGCACGAATCCCGCACCGATGCCTTGGATCTTATGGGTGCCGGCTGAACCTCCGGAGAGCACCGGCGACGCCGACGGTTCCACGGCAACCACGTGCACGCCCGGCTTGTGCGCCTTCAGCCCACCGCCGACCCCGGTGACCGTGCCGCCCGTCCCGACCCCCGCCACGAACACATCCACGGCGCCGGCCGTGTCGCGCCAGATCTCCTCGGCCGTGATGGCACGATGGACGCCCGGGTTGGCCGGGTTCTCGAACTGCTGCGGGACGTAGGAGTCCTCGTGCGTGGCGGCGATCTCGAAAGCGCGGTCCACCGCCCCTTTCATGCCCCCGGTACCGGGAGTCAGCTCGATACGCGCCCCGAGGGCCGAGAGGAGTTTGCGCCGCTCCACCGACATGGTCTCGGGCATGGTGAGGAGGAGATCGTAGCCCTTGGCCGCGCACACCATGGCCAACGCCACTCCGGTGTTGCCCGAAGTGGGTTCCACGATGAGGGTCTTCCCGGGATGGATGAGCCCTTCCCGCTCAGCGGACTCGATCATGCTCACGCCGATGCGGTCCTTCACACTTCCGCCCGGGTTCATGGATTCGAGCTTCGCCACCACGTCGGCCCCGCACGACGCGCCCACCCGGGCCAGCTTCACCATGGGCGTGGCCCCCACAAGATCCACTACGCTCTCGGCAATGGGCACTCTCGACTCCTCCGCGGGCTCGGACAGGATCAGACGCACAGCATCAGATGTAGTACATGGAGGTGCCCTCCAGGGTGGACTCCTTCAGAGCGAGTTCCTGAATGGTCACGCCGGACAGCACCTCCTCCACGGAGAGTTTGGCCTGCACCCACACGTCGCCCACCGAGCAGATCGGTCGCCGAGCGCACACCTCTTCCGTGGTGCAGAGGGCGGGTTCGATGGGGCCGTCGAGGATCTCCACCACGTCCAGCACCGTGATCTGGTCCGGCGGCCGGTTGAACGAGAACCCTCCGTACACACCTCGGAACGACTGGAGGATCCCGGCCCGCCTCAGAGTGGCGAACAGTTGCTCCAGAAACTGGCTCGGGATGCCACGGGCTTCGGCCAGCGCGACCAACGGTACGGGGACATCACTGCTCCGCCTGGCCAATTCGACCAAAGCGCGTACCGCGTATTTGCTCTTGCTGGTGATGTTCATCGTGTACGGGCAGCCTAATCCTGAGTAGTCTGGTAAGGTTTCTCCGAGATTCTAACAGCCCGCCGGGATACGTCAAGGTCGCCGGGGCGCCGGCTCGGGCGGCATGCCGTCAAGGTCGCCGAGCCATGCGGCCATGGACGGCGGGGCGCAGTCGGCGCCCCCCGGGGACGTGACCCCGCTCTCAGAGACCGATGTAGCGGGCGTAGAGCACGCGGGCCGCGGACACGTCGTCGGTACCCTTCACGATGGCCCGCCCGTCGGGGAACACCGTCAGCCTCTTGCCTTCCACGTCCACCTCGAGGAGGAACGGGGTCGCACGGACCTCCCCCACGGCCCGCAGACGGGTGCCGAGACCCTCCAAGTCGAGGGCGGCGTCCGTCCGCGGCACGATCTGGAAGGCGTCGCGACCGCACAGTGATACCGCGCTCTCTTCCCGTGTAGCCTCCAGGAAGGGAAACTCGCGCCGACCGCACGCCGGACACTCCGGGTCTCGCGCCACCCGCACCGACTCGAAGGTCAGATCCCAGACGTCGAGGGTGAGCAACTCCCGATTGCGGGCCGCCGGATCCACGAGCAGTTTGAACACCTCGTTGGCCTCGAGACTCGCCACCACGCCCACCGCTGTGTTCAGCACGCCGACCGTATCGCACGTGGGAGTCGACCCGGGGCCGGGCAACTCGGGGAACACACAACGAAGACACGGGCCGTCGCCCGGGGTGAAGGTCATCGTCATGCCGCCGGCCATGATCACGCCTCCATACACCCATGGGACTCCCCGACTCACGCAGTAGTCGTTCACCAAGAATCGGGTGAGGAAGTTGTCGGTGCCGTCCACGAGCACATCGAGACCCTCGGCGAACGACACGATGGAGAAGGGGTTCACATCGGCGACCCGAGGCTCCACCACCACGTCGCTGTTGATTCGGCGCAGGTGCTCGGCGGCGGCCACGGCCTTGGGAGTGCGCTGCTCGACGTCCGCCTCGGTGAAGAGCGCCTGACGCTGGAGGTTGTTGAGTTCGAGGAAGTCCCTGTCGACGATGCGTAGGTATCCCACACCGGCCCGGACGAGGTGACCGGCCACCACCGACCCCAGCGCTCCGCACCCGACGAGCCCCACACGCGCCGCCCCCAGACGCCGCTGGCCCTCCTCACCGATGGGAGCGAACAGCATCTGCCGATGATAGCGCGACAACCGCGGGTCCTCTCCTGTGCCCATCTCCTCCTCCATTCACCCGCCATCGCCCGCCGGGGACGGCTCAGCCGCCGGCGCCGGGGAGCGCGTCGGGGTCCAGATCCTTCCCCACCACGATGACGATCCTTCCCGGCGGCAACGTATCTTGCTGCACTACCGTACCTCGCCCGACGGCGGTGCGCAGCCTATCCGCCTCCCCCACCACGTCCGGCGCGGCGTGGATCTGTGTGGTCTCAACATCGGGGAACCCTTCCGCATTCTTCGGAGGGAGGAGCGTGTAGCCCAAGGGGGCGATCGCTTCAGAGACCCTTTGCGCGACGCCCACCAAACCCGAGCCGTTCTGCACTTCCACCGACACCGCGGACTCGGGTGTCTGCCCTCCCAGCATAGCCTGGAGCGCGGCGGGATCCGGCTCGAAGTACGCGAATCCGAGACCCTCCACCATCCTCCCCGGGATCCCTCCCGTCACACCCGCGCCACTGACGAAGGCACGTAGCGCCGCCCGAGCACCGTCCGCTTCTCCCTCGAACGCCAACCGCTTCACAGCCGACTCCCCGGGCCCGTCGCTGGTGGCCGCGGCCAACGCCGAAAAGGCCGCGACCACCACATCCGCAGAGCTCTTCTGATCAGCGGCAAGTTCCTCCACCGCGGAGGACTCCGCGCCGACAGCTCCAAGGGCCTCGAGAACGTCGACCCATTGCACCGACACGAAGTAGGCGGGCTTGACCCCCACCGCCGCTTCCAGCCCCACAGCCGCCTCTTCCAACGCTTCGTCGTCCCCCTCCTCGGCGTCGAGGAAAGTGCTCAACCGCTCGAAGCCCGAGGCTGCGCGCACCAGCGTGTCTCCGGGGAGGGCGATCATCAGCGTCGGGCTGGTCTCGGGTGAAAGGAGCAGTGCCACCTTGGTCTCGCGCTCCACGCGGACACGTACGAGCACCGACTCCACGGCCACCGGGGTCGTGGTAGACGAGGAGGCGGCCTCAGTCTGCCCGCCCGTGCCGTTGCCGTCGTCGGCTCCGATGCGACTCACGGCCAGGTACGCGGCGACCGCCATCACCACCAAGGCCGCGACGACCACCATGCGGCGACGGCGCAGCCGGCGACGGCGGGCCCTCTCGGCCGCCCGCCTGCTCTGCCGGAACCCGACGGCGGATCCTCCATCTCGGGACTTGCTCGAGCGGCGACGACTCGACAGCGGGTCTCGCTCCCTTCGGGTGTCGGGGTCGTCAGCCATCGTCCCCGGACACTTCCACCCCCGACCTCACGGTCTCCCCGTCCACCCAAGGTCCGTACAGGCGGGCCTTGTCCAGGAACGTGGCGACTCCATCGGGGACGAGGTAGCGGGCTCCCTTCCCCGTCCTCAGACGTTCGCGGATCATGCTCGACGACACCGCCAACGCGGGTATCTCCATCACGTGCACGTGGTCGCGCCGAGCGAGTCCCTCGAGCACGCCGTCCAAACGTCCCAGATCGTAGCCCGGTCGGGTGGCGGCGATCACCTGGCATAGTTCGAGCACCCGCTCGGGCTCCTTCCACGTGAGGATGTCGAGAACAGCATCAGCCCCGGTGATGAAGAAGAAGGACGTGTCGTCGGGGAATCGAGCGCGCAGAGCGGCCAGGGTATCCGCTGTGTAATCGGTGCCGGCCGCATCGATCTCGAGACGGGAGACCCAGAAGTGGGGATGGGATGTCGTGGCGAGCATCGTCATGAGGAAGCGGTTCTCCGGCGAGGCGATCCGTCCAGCCTTGTGGGGCGGCTCGCCGGTGGGCATGAACACGATCTCGTCCAGGGAGAACTGCCGACGCGCCTCCTCGGCGGTCACCAGGTGCCCGATATGGATGGGATCGAAGGTCCCACCCATGATGCCGAGCCGTTGGCCGCGCCGTTCCTGCAGGCGCACAAGCGCATCCACCGCGTCCTCCACGTTCTAGCGTACCTGCCCGGAGCCGGTCACCACGTACTTCGTCGACGTGAGCTCGCGGAGGGCCAACGGGCCGCGGGCGTGCAGCTTCTGGGTGGAGATCGCGATCTCGGCCCCCATGCCGAAGACGGCACCGTCGGTGAACCGGGTGGAGGCGTTCACGTACACGGCCGCGGCGTCCACCCTCTCGGTGAAGCGCCGACCCACGGTGGCGTCATTGGTGACGATGGCCTCGGAGTGCCCGGTGCCGTACTGCGTGATGTGGTCGATGGCCTGCTCCACGTCGTCCACCACCCGCACGGCCATCTTCAGATCCAAGAACTCGGTGGCGTAGTGCTCCGCCGTCGCGTCCTCCAACTCGGCCGGCGCCTCACTCCCCAACGCCGCCCGCGTGCGTTCGTCCACAAACAGGGTGACGTTCCGGGCCCGCAGTTCCTTCACCACCCGCGGAAGGAAGGCCTCGGCCACGTCGGCGTGCACGAGTAGGGTCTCAGCCGCGTTGCACACTCCCGGACGCTGCACCTTGGAGTTGACCGTTATGTCCACGGCGCTCCCCAGGTCGGCGGCCTTGTCCACGTACACGTGGCAATTCCCTCCGCCCGCGTAGATCACCGGCACCTTCGCGTGCTCCACCAAGAAGTCTTTCAGCTCGCGCCCCCCGCGGGGGATCACGAGATCCACCACACCGATCAACTGCACGAGCCTCGCAAGTACGTCCCGATCCCGCGTGGCCACGAACTGTATGGCGTCGCCCGGCAGCCCCGCCTCCATCACCGCACCCGTTATCACCTCCGCAAGGATCCGGTTGGAGTGATACGCGTCGCTCCCGCCTCTGAGCACGACGGCGTTGCCGGTCTTGATACACAGCCCCGCGGCGTCGACCGTGATGTTCGGACGCGCCTCGTAGATCACGGCGACCACCCCGAACGGCACTCGGACCTTCTTGATCTCGAGCCCCTCCGACGTGCGCCACCCCTCAACGATCTCGCCCACCGGATCGGCCAGCGCGGCCACCCGGCGCATCGACGCTGCCATGGCGCGGACTCTGTCCTCGTCCAGACGCAACCGGTCGAGCAAGGCGTTGGAGAGACCTTTCTTGCGACCCGCTGCGATATCGACCGCGTTCTCCTCGAGAATCTCACCGGTTCGGAGTTCCAGAGAGTCGGCCATCTCCCTCACCGCGCGGTCCTTCCGCGAGGCGCTCTCGTTCGCCAGATCCCGCGACGCCCGCTTCGCCGCCAGAGCCGTCTTCTCTATGTCCAAGGGACCTCCAGATCAACCTCCACGCCTCACCGCCCGTGGTACTTCTTTCGCCACCTGGAGACCTGCGCCTCCCGCGCCCGCCTGCGCCTTCCGCGTGTCCCTACTCTACCAACACGAGATAATCGCGATGTATGGCCTCCGGTGACGCCTGCGGAAGGCGTTCGGCCACTTGATGACTGCGCATCCCTTTGACGCTGTCGAGTTCGCCGTGCGAGTAGTTGACGATGCCTTTGGCTATCTCCACTCCACCCGGATTGACAACCACCACGGCCTCACCCGCCTCGAAGCCACCCTCGACGCCGACGATCCCAACGGGAAGAAGGCTGCCTCGTGCTCGAAGGGCGTGCGCCGCCCCGTCGTCCACCACGAGGCGGCCACTGGCGGGCTTCCCGTAGAGCAACCACAACTTGAAGGCGCCGAGTCCGAGATCGCGCGGGGCGAACCGGGTGCCCACCCGCTCCCCCGCCACGCACGCCGCGATGACGCCGGGGCGGGTGCCTCGGGCGACCAGTGTGGCCACTCCTCCGCTGGTGGCGATCCGCGCCGCCCCCACCTTGCTACGCATGCCACCAAGGCCGAGTGCGCTCTTCGTGCTCGTGTCCACGTCGGCGATCTCGGCGAAGTCGTTCACCTCAGAGATGAAGGCGGCGTCCGGATCGGTATGGGGGTTGGTGGTGTAGAGACCATCGGTGTCGGTGAGCAGGATGAGGAGATCGGCGCTCACCAGCAGGGCCACCTGGGCGGCCAACGTGTCGTTGTCACCGAAGCAGAGCTCGTCGGTACTCGTGGTGTCGTTCTCGTTGATGATCGGCACCACCTTCCACTCCAGCAGCCGGCGGAGGGTGTTCCGCGCGTTCAGGTACTGGGCGCGGGCGGCGATGTCGAGCGTGGTGAGCAGCACCTGAGCAGTCACCACCTCCTCGTGCCCGAAGAGCTGGCTGTAGGTGTGGTACAGACGGCCCTGTCCCACGGCCGCCGCGGCCTGGAGGTCCACCACCTCTGTGGGCCGCTGACGCAACCGGAGCGGGCCCATGCCCGAGGAGACGGCCCCCGAGGAGACCAACACCATGCGGTGTCCACGCATCTGCAGGTCGCAGATCTCGGCTACGCGACCGGCCATCGGACCCAGCCGGAACTTGCCGCGTTCGTCCGTGAGCGTGCTCGACCCGATCTTCACCACCACGGTCATCTCGCGCTGTCCCGCCACAGAGCCGACTCCTCTCAACGCTAGTGGAACTCGAACGTGAGGCCTTCTATGTCCACGTCATCGCCCGGTTGGGCCCCCGCGGCGCGCAGGGCCTCGTATACACCCATCCGCTCCAACCGCTCCCCAAGATAGCGGACCGCTTGGTCGTTCTCCAAGTCGAAACGGCGGACAAGCCTACCCACGAACTCGCCCTCCACGACGAAGTACCCTTCTTCCCGCGTGATCACGTAGCCCTGGTCGTCGGAGCAGCCCGGACGATAGACCACGTGACCGTCCGCATCACCCGTGTCCACCGCGCCAAGCGCGGCCGACGTCCCCTGAGATGGAGAGCCCAACGGCGAGACGCCCGCCGTGCCGGCCGCCTCCAGTTCGGCGCGCCGCCGGCCAACCGTCGATGCCACGAAGGTGAGGAGCGGCGGCAGACCCTCGCCCGTCGCCGTAGAGATGGGCCACACCAACCGGTCCAACGGAAGGGGCTCCTCGTCGACGGTCCAGGCAAAGGCGGGGTGCCCCTCAGCGCGGAGCCCGGCCACGGTCTCCCAGAACTCTTGGGTCAACGTGGCCAGCTGCAGTGGACTCAGAAGATCCACCTTGTTGAGCGCCACGATCTGGGGCTTCCCCCCGAGGGGAGAATCGTGGGCTTCCAGCTCCCGGAGTATCACGTGAAAGCCCTCCAGGGGTTCCACTCCGAAGTAGCCGCTCGCATCCACCACGTGTAGCAACAGGTGGCAGCGCTCGAGGTGGGCCAGGAACTCGATGCCCATGCCCACACCTTCGCTGGCTCCCTCCAGCAGGCCCGGTACATCGGCCACCGTGAACGGCTCCTCGACGCCGGGAGCCTGGACCACCCCCAGCAGCGGCTCGATCGTGGTGAACGGGTACTCCGCCACTTTGGGAGCGGCATTGGAGACACGGTGCAGGAAAGAGGATTTGCCGGCGTTGGGCAGACCGGCCAGCCCCACATCCGACATCAGCTTCAGCGACAGGTCGATCCACCCCTCGTCTCCCTCATCGCCGCGCTCGGCGAATCGAGGAGCCTGACGGGTAGAGCTGACGAAACGGGTGTTTCCGCGGCCTCCGGCGCCCCCGGTCGCCACCAACACACGGCTGCCTCTGGTGACAAGATCGGCGAGAAACTCTCCCCCGCTGAAAACCTCGGTGCCCAAAGGAACGGGGATCTCTCGGGACGGACCGTTGGCGCCGTGTCGGCGCGCCCCTTCCCCGTGGCGGCCGGCTTGGGCTGTGAAGTGGACCGCGCGTGCGAACGGGCTCAGGTCGCGCAGCTGATCGTCGGCCACCAGCCACACATCTCCGCCCCGGCCGCCGTCTCCGCCGTCCGGCCCCCCGCGAGGCACGTGCTTCTCCCGGCGAAACGACGCGCAGCCGTTCCCGCCTCGGCCGGCCGCCACATGTATCTTTGCGCGATCTCTGAACATGTGCGGGTCGGCCTCCGGGCGCGGCCTTCACACCCGCCGGAGGGCGGGTGCTACTCGGGTACGACGCTTACGGTACGGCCGGCTTTGCCCGCGGCGAACACGACGATGCCAGCCACCTTGGCGAAGAGCGTGTGATCGGTGCCCAGACCCACGTTCACGCCGGGATGGAAGCGTGTGCCCCGCTGCCGTACGATGATGGAACCTGCGGTGACGACCTGTCCACCGAACGCCTTGACACCCAACCGCTTCGCGTTGGAGTCGCGTCCGTTCCTGGAGCTGCCGCCGCCTTTCTTATGAGCCATGGTCGGACCCTTTCTAGCTGATCTTGTCCACCGACAGCCGCGTGAGCGCGCTGCGGAATCCGTTCTTGCGCTTGAAGCCCCGCTTGGGCTTGAACTTGAAGACGATGAGTTTGGGGCCGCGGAGGTGTTCCACCACGGTGGCGGTCACGGCCGCGGTGGAGGTACCCTCTATGCGCAGGCCGTCGTCGCCGGAGACGAGCACGGCGTCGAGTTCGACCGTGGCTCCTTCGTCGGCCGCCATGCGGTCCACGACCAACTCCCGGCCTACCTCGGCCCGATACTGCTTCCCGCCTATGTCAACGATGGCAAACATCCGCTCTCCTCAAGCTCGATAGATCCACTCTCGCGACGCTCCGGACCATCCGGTGGCCGCAAACGCTGTAGTATAGCAAGGCCCTCAACCCTCGACCAGGCGGGCGGTGGCGCAGTGTCGCGTTGCCTCGTCCACCACCACGGTCACTTTCCTGCCTACACTCCCGGCCGCACCGGACACGCTGATCACGTACCCGTCCACGCGGGCGATGCCGTCGCGCCGGTTGTACACGTGCTCTTCTTCGATCGACACCCCCAGGACCTGTCCCGCCGTGACCGGCAGGGATGCCCGTGTGATCACCGCGCGCGAACCTTCGGCACTCACCTGCACCTCGTCCTCACGGAGGTGGCCCACACCCTCCAGACTGAACATTTTTCCCGTGTGCTGCTCGAGCTGCCTCACGCCCGCTCCGCCGTCCCCAAGGAGCACGCCGGCCACTCGGGGGTGCACCTCGACCAGAAACGCTTCCGAGGAAGACACCTCGGCCAGCCGCCGGAGCTGCCGCTCCACGGAGATGGCCAAGCTCTCGTCTCCAAGAACGACGCCCTCCCCTCTGCAGGCGGGACAGCGGTCCGTCATGACACCACGCAATCCATCGGTGATGTTCTGGCGCGTCATCTCGACGAGGCCCAGGGGTGAGAGTTCCACGACGTAGGTCTTCGTGCGGTCCTTGGAGAGCTCGGCCTCCAGTGCGGCCAGCACCTGTTCGCGGTTCTCGCGCGTGGAAAGGTCGATGAAGTCGATGACGATGATGCCGCCCACATCCCGGATCCGCAGCTGGCGCACCACCTCGGCGCACGCTTCCAGGTTGGTCTTCAGGATCGTGTCCTCCAGGAACTTCTTGCCCACGTACCGACCGGTGTTCACGTCGATCACGGTGAGGGCCTCGGCCTTGTCGATGACAAGATAGCCGCCCGAAGGTAGGTCTACCCGGCGCCGGAGGGCGGCCTGTATCTGCTCGTCCACACCGTGACTCTCGAAGAGGGGAGTGCGACCCTTGTAGAGCTCCACGCGGTCCGTCAGTTCCGGTGCGGTGGCCTGCAAGAAGCCGACCAACCGCTTCATCAGATCCTCGTCGTCCACGAGGATCTGTGTGAACTCCTCGGTGAACATGTCGCGCACCAAACGGAGGGGGAGTTCCGCTTCTGAGTAGACGATGGCCGGCGCTCCGACGTTCTCCAACCGGCGTTCGACCGTGCCCCACATCTTGGTGAGGAACTTCAGGTCGCGTCCGATAGCCTTGTCGCTCACACCCTCCGCGGCGGTGCGGATGATGACCCCCGCATCCTCGGGCTTCATCTCATGACACAGTTTGCGCAGGCGCAGCCTCTCCGAGTCGGACAACTTGCGCGAGACACCGCACATGGAACCGCCGGGAAGGTACACGAGGAACCGCCCCGCAAGGCTCAACTGCATGGTGAGGCGCGCGCCCTTGGTGCCCATCGGATCCTTGATCACCTGCACCGTGATCTCCTGGCCCGCACGGAGGAGCTGGGTGATCTTGCGCGGCCGAGCGTCGGTCTCCTCCGGCAGTTCCACCTCGTCCACGTAGAGGAAACCGTTCTTGCTCAGACCGATGTCGACGAAAGCCGCATCCATCCCGGCCAGCACGTTCTCCACGCGGCCGCGGTAGATGTCGCCCACGAGCGATCGGCGGGAGCGTCGCTCCACGAAGAGTTCGGCAAGTCGGTTGTGTTCGTATACGGCGACCCGGCTCTCGCGGGGGTCGGAGGAGATGATCAACTGCTTCACACGTCACCACAGCCTTTCGAACCCACAGCCGGGACGATCCGCCGGAGAGAGGGCGGACCAGGCCGAGCCGGATCGGTTCAGTCAAGTTCCAACGAGAGGCGTTCCACGCTCCGAATCTCCAGCGGCAGCCCACCGAGACGCGAGAGTGCGGCCACCACCTCCTCAGGTCGCGCCGTACCCGAGGGCGTCACCGCCGCGGAGAAGCCGATCACCGCGGTGTCGCCGTGCGCGACCGCAGACACGTGTTGCACGAAAGCTCGCACGTCGACCTGACGCGTCCCTTCGGGTCTGCGCCGATCGACCATGATTCCCGATGCGCAAGTATACAACCTCGCGGCCTCCTGCAACACGGAGGCGACGAGGGGCCCCGCCGTTGTGACGATCACCCGGTATTTCGCCCCCACGACGCGGGCGGCCACGCTTCGCGAAGCGCGATAAGGCTCGAACCCCAGGACGGTGAATCCCTCCGGCAGGGCCTCCTGTAAGGCGTCGACGAATCCCGCCGGCACCGGGTCGGAGAGGGTGAACTCGGCCAGTTCGGCCCTTCCTTCCACGCCCACGGCTCGGGGAAGGGCGAGCGTGAGGAGCGGCTTGGGCCGCATCCCGTTGGAGAGGGCGAGCCGGGCCCCCGCTCGGCGGATCGCCCGCCGAAAGAGTTCCATGGTGTCGAGGTGGGCAAGAAACCGAGCGCGGCCCCGGGCGGCGAAGGTGAGCAGGTAGCGGCGGTCGGGACCCGTGCTCAGCCGGTCGGGACCCGTGCTCGGTATCGAGGGCGAGGCCGTGGACGATGCCGTGGACGATGCCGCACGCTCCGCCACCCCGGCTTCCCGCGAGGGCGTCCCCAGATCGGGCGCGAGGCCGTCGCTGCAGACACCGCAGTCTTGACAGGCTTCGGTTCTGCAGTCAGGGGTGAGCGACCCGTCACGAGTCCTCTCCCACTCGGCGAGCAGGTAGCCTTTCGAGACGACGCCGTCGATGATGTCCCACGGCAGGGTAGACTCTGAGGCGATCTCGGTGGTGGCGAGCGTCTCTGCGGAGAGACCGACCTCGGCAAACGCCGCCTCCCACGCGGCGGGGCGCGCGTGCTCGGTCCAGCTGTCGTAGCGGGCCCCGCGCAGCCAGGCCCCTTCTATCACAGCGGCCGCCTCCACTCCGCCCCGGGCCAAGGCCGCCTCCACGTAGCTCGACCAGATGTCGTGTACCGACACCTTCACACCCTTCACCGCGAGTCTCTGGCGGAGGAGACCCTGGCGGCGACGCAGTGTCTCCCCATCCGCCATGGCCGCCCACTGGAACGGCGTGAAGGCCTTCGGGATGAAGTTCGTCACGCTCACGTTCAACTTCAGCCGCGACCCACGAGATCCGAGTGTCTCCTTGCCCAGGCGCCGAAGACGCAGGCACAGATCGGCAATGGCTTCCACGTCTTCGTCGGTCTCCGTGGGCAGGCCCATCATGAAGTACAGTTTGAGCGTGGTGTGCCCCAGAGCAAAGGCCTCGCGCGCGGCGCCGATGATGTCGTGCTCGTCCACGTTCTTGTTGACCACATCGCGCAGGCGCTGGCTGCCGGCCTCCGGAGCGAGCGTGATCGACGGGCTGGTGGGCGAGGTGAGGTGACCGAGTTTCACCGCGGCGGTGTCCACACGCAGCGAGGGCAGAGCCACACGCGCCTCGGGGTTGTCCGCGGCAAGTGTTCCGAGTACCTCCGGAAGCGCGGAGTAATCGGTCACCGACAGCGACCCGAGACTCAGCTCCTGGTGACCCGTGGCCGTCAGTTGACCCAGCGCTCGTTCCACGACCTCCTCCCGGCTGCGCTCCCGCACCGGGCGGTACCACATGCCTGCCTGACAGAAGCGGCACCCACGGGTGCAGCCCCGTGCCACCTCCACCCAGGCCCGGTCGTGGACGCCTTGCGTCAGCGGCACCAGACACTGCTCCGGGTAGGGCGCGCCCTCCAGGCGCGCGAGCGCCACACGGGTCACCCGCTCGCTGATACCCGGTACGAAGACGCCGTCGATGGCGGCCAGCGCCGCCAACCTGGCGGACCGAGTGCTACCGCACGCGATCTGGGTGCGCACCGTCTCCAGCACCCGCACGAAGACCTCCTCCCCATCACCAACCACGACGACGTCGAGGAAGGGTGCCATGGGGAGGAAGTCGGCGACGGCGGGGCCGCCGGCAACCACGAGGGGATGATCCTCGCCCCGTTGCGCGGCACGCAGCGGGATCCCGGCCAGGTCGAGGAGTTCGAGCACGTTCGTGTAGTTCAGTTCGTGCTGGAGGGAGATGCCGAGGACGTGGGCTTCCACCACCGGCGTCCAGGTCTCGAGCGTGAGCAGCGACACCCCCTCCCGTCGCAGCTCCGCGATCGCGTCCACCCAGGGCAGATACGTCCGCTCCACCGAGACGCCGGCGACCGCCCTCGCCACGCCGTAGAGGATCTGCAGGGCCTGGTTGGAAATGCCCACCTCGTAGGCGTCGGGGAACGCGAGGACAACACGGAGTTCGTTCTCGCCCCACGTGAATCCGGGTCCCGACCCAATCTCGCCGCCCACCAGCCGAGCGGGATTCTGGATGCGGCCCAGTATGCCCTCGAACCGCCGGTGGAGGCCGCCGAAGTCGCGCGGCTCCACCGGCGTCACCTCCTGAACCGCCCCGCCAGTGAGCTGATGCGGCTGGGAGTGGCGGGGGCGCCAAGCTCGAAATAGCGCAGTGCCGCTTCCCCCAGGGCCCGGGTACCCGAGTAGCCCATGGCCCCCTTGAACACCCACCCCGGACCGGGCACGAAATCGAGAACCTGCCGGGCTACGGCCCGGAAGCCGAAACCCGTGCCCACCACGCCCAGGAGCTCCAGCGCCCTGTCGGTGGTGACTTCTTCACCATGGATGGCCGCGATGGAGAGCACCATCTTGATCTGGTTCATGGTCATGACCGGCATGTCGGTGCCCGGCACGATGAACGCCGCTCCTACGAAAGCGTTCTGGCGAGAGGTGCGCTTGATGACTTTCCGCGCGGCGGCTGCGCGCAGCCCGGGTAGTCGGCGGCCGAGAGGGACCACCCGCTCGACGCCCGCATCGACCACCGCCTGCCACACCGCGCGCCAGCCGGCGGGCGAGGCGGAGAACGACACCCGAGCCCGCCGCTTGTCGTACCAGGTGACTCTCTGGGTGGCGGCGGGCCCATCGTTCACGGCGACGACCGCCCCGAGCGGCACCGTTATTGAACGGAGGGCTTCCACCCAGGCGTCCTCCCCGTTCGGCTCGGTGAGGACGAGGAGCACGTCGCCCACGCCGAGTGCCAAGTCGCGCACATGCTCGGGCCCCCGCTCCCACGCACGAGTGCCGCTTCCGTTTGGTGAAAGACCGTCTCGAGCCGTGACGAGCAGCCCGGGCTCACCAACCAGGACGACCCCGGCCTCGGCCGTGCTCGCGGCCGCGATCTCCTTCAAAGCGCCCCACATCTTGTTCGGGTCAAGTGGCCATCTGGCCATGCAAGTCTCCTTTGAGACGCCCCCCATAGAGCGCCGTGCGGGAATGGATGTGCACGCTCTCGAGCAACCCCACCGCCGCCAAGAATACCAAAAGGCTGTTGCTTCCGAAGCTCACGAAGGGAAGGGGTATGCCCGTGATGGGCATGATCCCTAGAGTCATCCCCACATTGACGAACACCTGGAACATGAGCATGCCGCTGACCCCGGCCGCTATGAGCGTGCCGTGGAGCGTCTTCGCCATGCCGGCCACCCGAAAGGCCCGCCACAACACCACTGCGAACAGGAGCAGGAGGACGGCCGCCCCCGCGAAGCCGAACTCCTCTCCCACGACGGAGAAGATGAAGTCGGTGTGATGTGCGGGAAGGTAGTTGAGGTGCGTCTGCGTGCCCTGCATGTAGCCCTTGCCCGCGAACATGCCGCTCGCTACCGCAATCTTACTCTGGGCCAGCTGGTACGCAGCCCCGGAGGTATCCTGCTCGGGATTCAGGAACACGGTGAGTCGCTGCAACTGGTAGGGCTTGAGGAGCGCCAGCCCGAACGTGGTGGGCAGCACGCGGAGGACGAAGGTTGCAGCCACCAGCGCGCCGCCAAAGAGCAGGACAGCGTGACTCCACCTGATCCCCCACACCAGCAGCATCGCGGCCATCACCGCCACGAAGACCAAGGCCGTGCCCAGGTTGGGTTGCACGAAGATGAGCGCCGCGGGCAGCGCGACATACGCGACGGCTTTCAAGACGAACCGCATACTGCCACGCAGTTCCACGCCGTCCGAGAGGAAGGCGGCGAACGCCAGGATGAGGAAGATCTTGCCGACCTCCGAGGTCTGGATGTCGAAGAAGGGGAGGGCGAGCCAGCGCTTCGCACCCGTACCATGTTCCGCTCCCACCACAAGGGTGAGTCCGAGCAGCCCGATGGTCGCCCAGTAGAAGTAGCGGCCCAGCCCCGCGAACCAGCTGAAATCCACGAAGGTCAGCCCGATCAGCGCCGCCAGACCCAAGATGAGCCCGAGCGCCTGACCACTCACGTACTGCGCGCCGGAACCGACATCGGGATCGGTATGAGTGGCAGAGTAAATCATGGCCATCCCGAAGGCAACCAGCACCCCGGTGGTCAGCAGCAAGACCCAGTCGACGTTCAACAGGTAGGTGCGGAAGCTGAAGCCTCGTCCCGAACTCTCTGAACTCCTCTGCAGCACGTTCACTCGGTCACCTCGATCTGCCCGGGGCCGCCGCCCTCCAACTGGAAGTACTCGGCCAGTACGCTCCGCACCACAGGGGCCGCCACCGAGCTACCGTGGCCGCCCTGCTCGATCAGAGCGACCACCAGGATCTCGGGGTTGTCGGCGGGAGCGTAGCCCATGAACCAGGCGTAGTCGTCATCGGGCAGTTTCTCCGCGGTGCCCGTCTTGCCCACGACGGGGATCGGGAACCCCTTGAATGCCCCGTACGCGGTGCCATTGGGATCGCTGGTCACCAACCGCAACCCGCGCCGGATGACGTCCAGATCCTCGGGATTCATGTCCACGTGGTTCTTCGTCTCCGTCTCGAACTGCTTCGTTACATTCCCGGAGCCATCGGTGATCTGCCGCGCGATCCGCGGCACGAGGATATCCCCGCCGTTGGCGATGGCGGCGAAGGCCACGGCAAGCTGCAAGGGCGTCACCAGGAGATAGCCTTGGCCGATGGACAGGTTGACCTCGTCCCCCGGCTTCCACACCTTCTCTTCGTCCGTCGTGCCGAACTCGCGCTTCCAGTCCGCATCCGGAACCTGACCCGAATACTCGCCCCCCAGATCGATACCCGTCCGGGAGCCGAACCCGAACTCACGTATGCCGTTCTGGAGTACCGGCCCCTTCTGGTCGTAGAACATCGCTCCGAGGTAGTAGAAGTACGTGTCGCACGACTCCATGAGTGCCTCGACGAGATTCACGTCTCCGTGCCCGCTGTCGAGCCAACACTTCCACGTTTGCTTCTGTGGAGCCTTGCCTATCTCAAAGTAGCCCGGGTCGTAGAAGACTTGGGTGTAGTCGATCAGATCTTCGCCGAGGGCGGTGGCGGCGACGAAAGGCTTGAACGTGGAAGCCGCCGGATACTGACCTTTGATGGCGCGGTCGAAGAGCGGTTTTCGCGGGTCGTCGAGCAGGGCCTGGTAGTCTTTCGCCTTCATGCCCCCCACCCACAGCGCCGGGTTGTAGTCGGGATAGGAGGTCATCGCGAGCACCTCGCCCGTGCGGGGATCGAGTGCCACTACCACACCCGCGGCGGCGTCTACGAAGCCGTCCGCCCGGGCGCGGTCGATCCCGGCCACCACCGCGCGCTCGGCCGCCTCCTGAATGTCGTTGTCGATGGTGAGAACCAGGTTGCTGCCCGGGAGCGGCTGGATCTCCTTGGTCACCCGCTTGGGCCGGCCCGTGGCGTCCACTTCGATGGTGCGGGAGCCGTCGACCCCGCGGAGCTTGGAGTCGTACATCGCCTCGACCCCGTTCTTGCCGACGGAATCACCCGGCATGAGCGTGCGGAACTGCTCGGTCTCGAGATCGTCGTACGACACTTCGCCCACGTAGCCCAGGATGTGGGTGGCGAAGGCGCGGCGTGGATACTTGCGGAGATATGACTTCTCCACGCGTACACCCGGGAACTCCAAGCTGTGCTCGAGCAGATAGCTCACCACGGGGTTCTCTGGAACGTCGCTCATGATCTCCACGACCCGATAGGGGTCGTTCTTGGCCTTTTCGAGTTTCAGCCGGATATCCTCCTCGGGGATGCCGAGTACAGTGGCCAGTCTCGGCAGCACGCTCTCCGGCGACGTCAGATCCATCGGGAGAATGCCGACACTGAGGCCGGCCCGGTTCGTGACGAGTAGGTCGCCGTCGCGGTCGTAGATCACGCCCCGCGGTGCTTCGATGGAGACGGTGCGCAGCCGCTGGTTGTCGGCCTGGGTGACGAACTCGTCGCCCGACAGGATCTGGAGGAACCACAAGCGGAAGACCAAGATAGAGAGCAGCACCAGACCGAGGGAGGCGAGGAGGGCGAGACGCACTCCGATAGAGGGGTCGTCCCCCGGGGGCCGGCGCTTGCGGATAGGTTCCAGGTACATCTCCACCTACCCGAAGATGGTTCCGGTAGACCGAGGCTGGCTCAGCAATCGGATGCGCTGAAGGCCCAGGTACATGGGCGCGGCGAGCAACCCGTCGAACAGGGCCGCCGGCAAGATCTGCGAGGTGAGCATGCTGAAGAACGAGCCCTCCACGTCCATCGCCACTTGGAGTAACCCGTACACCACCTGTGACGCCAGCGACATCATCCCCGCCAGGATCACGACGACCCAGGCACTGGCGAGCCCGAACTCCTCCACATACCTGCCCACACCGTACCCGATCAGCAGGTACATGAACGCCCGCATGCCGATGGGGTCCAGGAAGACCGTGTCGGCCGTGATGCCCACCACGAATCCATACACAAGACCCGTGGTAGACCCGGAGCCCACCGCCACCAAAACCACGAGGATCACGAAGACATCAGGCGCCACGCCCAAGAAGGAGACCTGGGAACCCACCACCGTCTGCAGAATGATCGCGATGAGAAGGAGAATGCCGAGGCGGCCCAACTGCATGAAGCGTTCGCGTCCCATGCGTCACCCCCCTCCGGTGCCGATGTCCTCTTGGGGGGCCACGTTCGTCATGTCCTCTAGGGATTCGCCAGCGGGCATCGGTGTCGTGATGACCATGACCTCCTCGAGCGTCTCGAACGCCACGAAGGGACGTACCTCTATCTGTTTGTAGATGTTCACGTCCACCTCCCCGACGCTCTGCACGATGCCGATGGGTATGCCCTTCGGGTAGATCTGCCCGAAGCCTGAACTGATCACGATGCGCTTCTCTTCCACAGGCAAGTCCCGCTCGACGAAATCCATGACCAGCTTGCCGGAGAGAGAGCCTCCGATGATGCCCTCGGCCCGAGCGCCCTGCACGAGGGCGGATACGCTTGAAGCCTGATCGGTGATGAGTTGCACGCGGGCGCTGTGCGTGCCCACCGCTATCACCTTGCCGACGAGACCCTTGCCGGAGAGGGACTTGTCGGCGGGCAGAGTGGCACCCACCACCGGCTGGTTCAGCGCGATGCCGTCCGCCTCTCCCTTATCGATCTGGATCCAGGCCTGCCACTTTGTGGGAGACTTGCCAATCACGCGCGCCACCTCAAAGGTGGAGCCGGACGGGAAGATGTCGGCCTCCCCGAATTCGAGAAGCCCCTTCAATCTTCGGTTCTCTTCGGCGGCCTCGTTCAACAGCACGAGTTCACCTCGCAACGACTCGAGTTCCGACACCAGGCGTTCGTTGCGGGCGTTGGCCCCGAGCACGTTCTTGCTCCACCGATAGCCGTCCTGGAATGGTTGCACGGCGCGTGCCGCCAGCGACTGAAGAGGCGACAGCGTATCCGAACCGGTGGACTGGACCCCATGGAGCATCCCGGATGCGGGTTCGCGGAAGTACGCAGTCAGCAGGACCAGGGACGAAACGATCAAGACAGCGAACAGAATCCGCCGCCGCATCACCACATTACGCTTCATTGAAAGCCCTCCGCTAGACTAATAGCGGCGCCGTCTCGTCCTTTGTGAACTCCGGTGTAGAGCCTCGAACTCCTCCAACGAACGCCCGGAGCCCACCGCCACGCACGTGAGCGGCGATTCCGCCAAGTGCACGGGCATCTGCGTCTCCTGCCGGATGCGTTCCTCGAGACCCTTCAAGAGAGAACCACCCCCCGCCAACATGATCCCACGATCCATGATGTCCGAGGAGAGTTCGGGAGGCGTCTTGTCCAAGGTAGCTTTGATGGCGTCCACAATGGCGGCCACCGGTTCCGCGATAGCTTCACGCACCTCTTCCGACGAGATGACGAGCGTCTTCGGCAGACCCGTGACGAGGTCGCGACCGCGGATCTCCGCGTGCTCTTCCTCGCCCACGGCATAGGCGGACCCGATCTCCAGTTTGAGTTCTTCCGCCGTCTGGCTGCCGATCATCAGTTTGTACTCTTTCTTGACATAGGCGATGATCGCTTCGTCCAACTCGTCGCCCGCAATGCGCACGGATTGGGCCGTGACGATACCGCCCAGGGAAATGACGGCCACCTCGCTGGTGCCACCACCGATATCAACGATCATGCTGCCGGTCGGCTCGCTCACCGGCAGCCCGGCACCAATGGCGGCGGCCATGGGTTCTTCGATCAGATACGCAGCCCGGGCTCCGGCCGTGATCGTAGCCTCCTCGACGGCCCGGCGCTCCACGCCCGTGACGCCGGAAGGAACACACACCACCACCCGGGGATGCGCCCAGCGATTCTGGTGCACCTTCTGAATGAAATGACGGAGCATCTGTTCGGTCACGTCGAAGTCGGCGATCACCCCATCCTTGAGCGGCCGGATGGCCGTGATCGTGCCGGGGGTGCGGCCAAGCATGCGTTTCGCCTCGGCCCCGACAGCGTGTACCTCTCCCGTACGAGAGTCGATAGCCACCACCGAAGGCTCCGAGAGTACGATCCCCCGGCCGCGCACGTACACGAGCGTGTTGGCCGTACCGAGGTCCACCGCCATATCCCGGCCGCCGAAGCCGGTTATCACACTGAAGAATCCGATGAGTCTTCTCCTGTACGAATCGAGGACACCACGAAGACACCGGACTCATCCGGCCTCCAAAACGGGGATTATACCGGGAAACCACTCAAACCGCATCCCCGCTGCCTTGCCCACCCGCGCGCGTGCTGCCCACCTGCGCTCAGGGCGCGGGTTCTGTTCCCACGATCAACCCCGCAGGACCCGGCCTCAACGGTGGTCGAGAGACCTCACCCCTTCGACCAGCGCCTCGCCACAGGATCGAAGCCCGCCTCGCGCAAGAGGCGGCCCACGAGGCTGAGGGGGAGCCCCACCACGGTGGAGTAGTCACCTCGGATGTCCTCCACCATGAGGGACGCGAGGCCCTGGACCGCATATCCGCCGGCCTTGTCACGCCACTCCTCGGATGCGACGTAGGCCTCTATCTCCTCGGCGGCGAGCGCCCGCATACGGACCACGGTGACCGCACTCCCCAGATGACAGGCACGACCCGCCGGCTCAGCCGCAACTCCGCCGCCTCCGGTCCGCAGCAGAGCCACACCCGTGACCACCTCGTGCTCCCTCCCCGAAAGCGTCTCGAGCATGTTCCGCGCATCCGCGGGGCCGGTCGGTTTGCCCAGGACCTGTTCGCCAACGGCCACAACCGTGTCCGCGCCGAGGACGAAAGCCCCCGCGGGCGTCCCCTCCGGTGTCTGCGCACCGCGCGCCTTGCGTAGGGCGTTCTCCTGGGCCAGTCGAACCGGCTCCATGCCGGCCGAGACCTCCTCCGCCTCAGTGGGAATCACGCGAAACGGAAGCCCGGCCGCATCGAGAAGCTCGCGCCGGCGCGGCGAGGCCGAGGCCAAGAGCAGAAGGAAGTCCGCTGGGAAGGGTGGCGAGGTCATGGAGCTTACGGCGTCCTCGGTCGCGCTCGTAGCGCCGCTACGAGCGCGCCTCTCGTCCTTGTCTCGCACTCGTCCATCGCGCTCTGAAGGCGCGGCGTCACTTTTCAGCAGCCCGCTAGGCCAGGAGTTCCGCAGGCGAAAAGTAGAGGCCGATCTCGCGGGCACCGCTCTCCACGCCGTCCGACGCGTGCACGATGTTCTCGCCTATCTCCAGGGCGAAATCCCCCCTGATGGTGCCGGGAGCCGACTTCACCGGGTCGGTGGCGCCGGTCATGTCCCGTACCACCTGCACAGCGCTCAGTCCCTCCACGGCCATCGCCACGATGGGGCCGGAGGTCAAGAAGGAGACCAAGTCGCCGAAGAAGGCCTTCTCCCGGTGCTCTTCGTAGTGCTCCTCAGCCAACACCCTCGGAGCCTGCAGAAGCTTCAGGCCCTTCAGCACGAGACCCCTGCGTTCGAAGCGCGAGATGATCTCGCCCACCAAGCCCCGGGCCACCCCGTTCGGCTTTACCAGCACCAGCGTACGTTCAACGTTCACATCTTCCTCCATTTGGGATGGGTGTTGATTCAGGTGCGACGGAGCGCCGAGACCTGCGCGATACCACAGTCGATCCGCAAGCGGGCGCCCTTCACTCCGGGAGCCGTGGCGCCGCCGGGGCGGCGCATCCGCGAGCTCAGCCTCGGGCTATCTCCGTAACCTGGGACGGGGCACTGGACACCACGTCGGTGGCGCAGTACGGACAGATCTTCCAGGAGCGCTCCAGCGGCCGATCGCAGGACGAGCAGACCGTGCGGAGACCCTTGCGGCACTTGGGACACACGATGTAATCATCGCGCACCGACTCTCGACAGTTGGGACACACGCGCGAGCCCCGAAGCTCTTGCTCCATGGCCCGCATCTCCAGTTCCCGCTCGCGTACGTCGGCGAGGTACTCAGGCGGACGCAGGATGGAGTACACCAGGGTGCCGATGAACGGGAACACGAGCGAGGTGGCCACCGCCACCGCGGTTATGAGACCGTCCTCGATGCGCTTCCGCGCGTCCTTGAGTGTCCAGAAGACAAGGGACAACCACAGCACGACAACCGAGAACCAGAGCAGGTACCAGACCAGAGTCCACCCCTGCCAGCCGATGATGTCCTGTATGGACTGCAGCGCGTTGTCCAAGCCCCACTCCTCGAGCGTCCGGTGTCACTACGAGATCAGGCGCGTGCCCACGAAATAGCCGATCAAGAAGGATATCACGACGATCAGGAGGAGCGCGAAGATCGTGAACAGCACCACATCCCGCATGTCCCGCTTGCCCGCCATGCCACCTACCCCTCAGACGCCCGGCATGGAACGCTTGAGGTCTGAGATAAGGTACAGCGAGCCCGTGACGATCACAACCTGATTCGACGTTGCCAACTTGAAAGCGCTCCTCACCGCAGAGCGGGGATCGGGATCCACGAACACCTCGGGGGCATCCTCCAGGCCCTCCACGATGGAGGCCAACTCGTCCGCCGGATACGACCGGGGGTTGGTGTTCTGGGTCACGAACAGGATGTCGCAGCGCGGGGCGAGATCGCGGAGCATCTCGAGGGCCCCCTTGTCGCGGAGGATCGAAACCACCCCGAGCAGACGCCGTCGAGCCAGGAGCGGGTCGAGCGAGCGCAGCATCTCCGCCATTCCCGACGGGTTGTGCGCCCCGTCGAATATGCAGAGCGGCTGCTCGCTGATCACCTCGAGCCGTCCGGGCACCGCCGTGCACTGCAGGGCGGCGCGCGTCTTGCCGGTGTCCAGCGCACCCCCGAGAAAGAGCTCGGCGGCGGCGACGGCAACAGCCGCGTTGCTCCGCTGGTAGTTCCCGAGCACACTCAGACGCAGGTTCGGGTAGAAGTGGTGCACACCGAACACGTCGAATGAGTCCTGGTGGAGATCGGTAAGCAGCGAGATCTCATCCCCAAGCGCCGTCAGAGAGGCCTCCCGCTCCCGGCAGATCTCCCGCAGGCGGCCGAGCACATCGGGATCGAGAGCCCCCGCGGCCACCCGGCCGCGGGGCGGGATCACCGCCGCCTTCTCCTCGAGTATGGCCAGCGTGGTCTCACCCAGATGCTCCGTATGCTCCAACCCTATTGTGGTGACCACCTGCACGTCGGACTCGATGATACTCGTGGCGTCCCACCGACCCCCTAGGCCGGCTTCCACCACGGCCACCTCACACCCCTGTTCTTGGAAGTGCATGTAGGCAGCGACCGTCAGCACTTCGAACTGGGTGAGCACCTCTCCGTCGGGCAGCCCGGCGTTCACCTCCGCCGCCACCGGCATGATTCGCGCCACGAGGCCGTAGAACTCCTCGTCGGTGGAGGCGACACCATCGACCAACTGCCTCTCGGCAAGACTCACCAGGTGGGGCGAAACGTACGTGCCCACCTTGAGTCCGTGCTCGCGCAACACGGCCGAGATGAAGCGGGTGGTTGAGGACTTGCCGTTGGTGCCCACCACGTGGATGGTCTTATAGGCTCGCTGGGGGTCGCCGAGACGGGCGGCCAAGGCCCGAACCCGGTCGAGACCCAGCCGCATGCCGAACATCTCCAGCCCGGCGACGTAATCACGTGCTTCTTCGAGCGCAGCCAGGTCGCTCATGAGGGCAACTCCTCCCCAACGCGTTCAAGGTATTCCCGGGCGGTGACCGCCAGCAACTGCTCGCTCTCCGCGAGTCTTTCCCTCATCTGGCGCACGACATCGCCGGGCGCCTTCGACACGAACCCCTGGTTCCCCAGCTTGGCCTGGGCCCGCGCGATCTCCGCGCGGGCCTTCTGCGCGCGGGCAAGCAGGCGCGCGCGTTCCTTCTCCACGTCTACCAACCCTTCCAAGGGCAACAGCGCCGTAAGACCGGGAGCGTCCACCGACGTGTACCCTCCCGCAGGTACCTCGGTATCGCTGCTCACCACTCCGGCGACCTCACATCCGGCGAGTTGACGGAGGGCCGCCACCTGACCGGTGAAGACCGCGGCCCGCGTGGGATCGGCCGTCACCAGCCACACGGCGCCCACCACGTCGCGCGGCACTTCGAGCTCTTCCCGGGCCGACCGGATGCCGGTCACCACGCTCATGAATGCCTCCATGGCCTCCTCGGCCGCGGGATCGACCCAGGCCGTATCCGCCTCGGGGAAACGACCCTCGAAGAGATCGGCGGCCGCGGTCGCCTCCCCGCCCTCGACGTAAGCCAAGCGCGATTGTGGCAGGTTCCTGAACACCTCGGCGGTGACGAACGGCATCATGGGATGCAACAGGCCCGTGATCGCCTCGAGCAGGGCCAGCAGGTTGCCGCTCGCCCGCAACCGCTCGGCCTCGTCGTCGCTGTAGAGGCTCGACTTCGAGATCTCCAGGTACCAGTCGCACACCTCGTTCCACACGAATCGGTAGGCGACTCGAGTAGCCTCGGCGAAGTCGTAGGCCTCGTAGAGACCCGAGAGCCCCTCGGTGACGGCGGCCAGGCGGCTGAAGATCCAGCGGTCGGCCGGAGTGGTGGGCTGCACGGCAGCCACGGCGTCAGGGTGGGCTCCCTGCAGGATGAATCTGGACGCATTCCACAACTTGTTCGCGAAGTTGCGGCCCATCTCGATACGCTCCGGGCTGAAGCGCACGTCCTGCACCGAGCTCATGTAGAGCAGGCCGAAGCGGGTGGCGTCGGCGCCGTACTGATCGATCAGCTCGAGTGGGTCGACACCCGTGCCCAGGCTCTTGCTCATGCGCCGCCCGTCGGTCGCGAGGATGGTGGGGTGCACGATCACCGAGCGGAACGGGATGTCGTCGAGGTACTCGAGACCCATCATGATCATGCGCGCCACCCAGAGATACAGGATGTCGCGGGCGGTGGAGAGTACGGACGTGGGATAGTACGAACGCAGCTCGGGTGTGTCGTCCGGCCAGCCCAGAGTGGCGAACGGCCAGAGCGCCGAGCTGAACCAGGTGTCGAGCACGTCCTCGTCGCGGCGCAGGGCGCCGCCGCACTCGGGGCAGGTGTCCGGCTCGGTGGTCGCCACGACCACCTTCTCGCAGTCGTCGCAGTACCACACCGGCAGCCGATGACCCCACCACAACTGGCGACTCACGCACCACGGCCGTATCCCGCGCATCCACTCGAGGTACACGTCGCCCCAGCGCTCGGGGAAGAACCGCACGCGCCCGTCTTCCACGCACTCGATGGCGGGTGCCGCCAGTCGTTTCATATCCATGAACCATTGCAGCGAGAGCAAGGGCTGGATCACCGTGCCGCAGCGATAGCAGGTGCCCACAGAGTGGATGTAATCCTCCGCGCGCTCGAAGAGGCCGAGTTCAGTCAGCCGATCCACGATCGCCGAACGCGAGTCTTCCGCATCCCGCCCCTGGAATTCGCCCGCTTCCTCATTCAGGCGACCGTCGAAGCCTATGGCCGATATGGCCGGCAGGTCGTGACGGCGGCCGATCTCCCAGTCGTTCGGGTCGTGCCCTGGGGTGATCTTGAGAGCTCCGGTGCCGAATTCCGGATCCACGTGGTCGTCGGCGATGACGGGCACCTCGCGCCCGGTGAGCGGCACCACGGCCGTCATGCCCACATAGCGTCCGTAGCGCGGATCCTTCGGATTCACGGCGACCGCCGTGTCGCCGAACATGGTCTCCGGGCGGGTGGTGGCCACGGTGAGATGGTCGTCGACACCCACCACCGGATAGCGCACGTAGTAGAGCTTGTCGGTGCGCTCGACGTGTTCCACTTCCAAGTCGGAGATGGCGGACCCGCAGCGCACGCACCAGTTGACCAGGTAGACATCGCGGTAGATGTCGCCCTTCTCGTAGAGGTCTACGAATACCCGCAAGACGGCGGCATGATAGGCGTCGTCCATGGTGAAACGCTCGCGATCGTAGTCGCAGGCGCACCCCAAGCTCTTCAATTGGTGGATGATCGTGGATCCGTACTGCTCGCGCCACTCCCACACCCGGCCCTCGAAGTCCTCCCGACCCACGTCGTCCTTGCGCAGTCCTTCCTCGGCGAGCTGGGCCTCCACTTTGTTCTGCGTGGCGATCCCCGCGTGGTCGGTGCCCACCAGCCACAGCACGGAGCGCCCCTTCAAGCGGTTGTAGCGCGTGAGGACGTCCTGGATGGTGCCGTTCAGCGCGTGACCCATGTGCAGGGAGCCGGTGATGTTGGGAGGCGGGATGACGATCGAATAGACCGGCCCCGAGGGCTCAGCATCCGCGTGGAAGGCCCCGCGCTCGAGCCACTCCTTCATCCAGCGCGCCTCCACCTCGTGCGGGGAGTAACGCGCGGGCATGGTCAACTCGGCCACTCTTTCTCCTCTCGAACCGGCCCTACCGGAATCAACTCGTGTGCACGACCGCCGTCGCATCCCCCTCGGCCACGCGGAATACGTGGGGAAGCACATCTTTGAACTCGGTCACGTACGCTATCTCCAGCCCGCGCGTCAGCTCCGCGGGCACCTCCTTGATCTGAGGCTTCACGTCGGCCGGCAGGATCACCGTGCGCACGCCCTCGCGCAGCGCGGCCAACAACTTCTCCTTCAGTCCTCCCACCGCTAGGATCTGGCCGGTGAGGGTGATCTCGCCGGAGAGAGCGACGCGAGGCGCCACCGGGGCAAGGGTCAGGGCCGAGAGCAAAGAAACGGCCACGGCCATGCCGGCGGAGGGGCCCTCTTTCGGCACCCCGCCTTCAGGCAGGTGCATGCGCACCTCGAGGGCCGAGAGCAATTCGTGATCGGTGGGCCCCGGCGGCTCGCACGTCGGCTCGAGCGTGGCCCCGATCTCCAGGTCCGAAGGGAGGAGCCCCGGCTCCAAAGGCCGGCTCAGCCCGTCGCCCGCCGGCCCCTCCAGGGCGAATCCGGGCTCCCCCGCGCCGTCAGCGAGCCCCGGTTCCGTCTGGGTGTAGTGTTCCAGAAGATACGCCCGCCCCGCGGAATCCCGCCAGAGAGCGGCCAAGTGCTCGTCGCGGGAGAGGGCCGTCTTCAGATAGCCCCAGGCGGCCGTAACGCTCTCCTGCATCACTTCGCCCAGCTGGCCGGTGAGGTGGAAATCTCCCTTGCCGGGGGCAACCACCGTCTCGATGCGCAGGATATCGCCGCCCGCTCCGGTGTACGCCAGGCCGATGCTCACACCCACGCTGGGTTCGGTTTCCACCCGGGCGCGCAGGAACGCAGGCGCGCCCAGCAGCCGTTCCACGTCGCGCGGGCCCAAGCGTCCCGGCACCGGCCGGTTCTCCACGCGCATACGGGCCAACTTGCGGTACACCTTGCCGATCAGGCGCGCGAGCTCGCGCACTCCCGCTTCCCGGGTGTACGAGCTGATCATCGTGCGCCGGGCGGTCCGTGTGAACACGTCGCCCAGCTCCGCGAGACCATTCTCCCCGGCCAGCTTGGGCACGAGGTGGCGCCGGGCGATCTCCTCCTTCTCGCGATCGGTGTAGCCGGGAAGACGGATCATCTCGAGGCGGTCGTGCAAGGTTTCGGGGATGTCTTCCTCATAGTTCGCGGTGGCCACGAAGAGGACCCGAGAGAGATCGTACTCGAGCTCCAGATACGTGTCGCGGAAGGCTTGGTTCTGCACGGGGTCGAGCACCTCGTTGAGGGCGGCGGCCGGATCACCCCGCCAGTCCGATTCGAGTTTGTCGAGTTCGTCGAGCAGCACCACGGGATCGTCCACAGCGGCCCGCTTGAGGGCATCCACGATGCGGCCGGGCATGGCCCCCACGTAGGTCTTCCGATGGCCGCGGATCTCGGCTTCGTCACGCACGCCGCCCAGGGAGATGCGCTGAAGGGGTCGACCGAGTCCCTTCGCGATGGCCATAGCCACCGAGGTCTTCCCGACTCCGGGAGGACCGATCAGACAGAGAGTGGTGTTCGGCGGGGTGCCGCCCCGTAGACGCGCAACCGCCAAATACTCGACTATGCGGTCCTTCACATCCTCCAAACCGTAGTGAGTCTCGTCGAGCACGCGGGCGACCTTCTCCACGTCGGGCAGTTCCGCGCCGGAGAGCGTGCCCCACGGCAGCCCCAGGACGTGATCGAGATAGGTCTTCGCCACAGCCACCTCCGCGGAGAACGGCGGCAGCTCGCCAAGTCTTCGTATCTCTTTGCTAACGGCGGCCGCGGCGGCCTCGGGCAAATGCTTCTCCTGCAAGAGCTTGGAGTACTCTCCCTGCTCGCTCTCCTCGTCGTCCTCCTCGCCGAGTTCCTCCCGGAGTATGCGCAGACGCTCACGCAGGAACACCTTGCGCTGGTGACGCTCGAGGTTCTCGTGCACCTGGTCGGCGATCTCGTTTTCGATGGCCAAGAACTCGTTCTCCTGAATGAGCACTTCGAGCAACCGCAGCAGCCGCTCCTCGGGGTCCTCCCCCTCCAGCAGAGCCTGCTTGCGGTCGGGCGCAATATCGAGGTGGGGCGCGACTATGTCCACCACGCTCTCCGGATCGGTGACGTCGTCCAGAGCCGTCTCCGCCTCCTCCGGCAACTGAGGCGACTGCGCCACGTACACGGCGAACTCTCTGGCCACCGAATCCACCAAGGCCCGAGTGCGCGACCAGTTCGTGCTGGGACGTGTGCGGAGTTCGCGATAGGAGACGGTGAACATGGGCGTTTCGGCGGCGAAGGACTCGATCTCCACACGCTGCTGACCCTCGATGACCGCTTTGATAGTGCCGTCGGCCAGCCGGTGCAACTGCACGACTTTGCAGAGCGTCCCCACCACGGAGATGTCGTCCGCCGACGGGTCTTCGACGCCACCCACCTTCTGGACGGACAGGATCAGCGGCGCTCCAGCCGAGTAGGACTGCTCGAGGGCGCGGACGGCACGCTCGCGCACCTCGAAAATGGGAGTAAGCATCCTGGGAAAGACGATGAGGTCGCGTGTGGCCAGGAGAGGCAGCGTACGCCGCTGTTCAACCAAGGTTATGACTCCAGAGCTAGGAGGCTGCTGAAAAACGAAGCCTGGGCCGCCGGAAGGCGCCGGCCGGCGCGATTCGGCATCCTCGGCCGCACGCGCAGCGCCGCTACGCGAGCTTCCTGCGTCCATGTTTCACGTGTGCCCATGGCGCCCTGGCGGCGAAGCGTCACTTTTCAGCGGCCTTTTAGGCGGACTCTTCGTCGAGATCCAGTTCGTCTCGACCGGCGCTGGTGACCAGCGTGGGCTCGATGTTGCGCTCGATGACCTCTTTGGTGATCACGCACTTCGTCACGTCGCGCCGACTCGGTAGCTCGAACATGACGTTCATGAGTGCGGCCTCGATGATCGAGCGCAGTCCGCGGGCTCCCGTATCGCGCACCACGGCCTTGTCGGCGATGGCGTCCAGACTTTCCTTCGGGAAGATGAGATCTACGCCGTCGTACGCAAAGAACTTGTGGTACTGCTTCACCAACGCGTTCTTCGGCTCGGTGAGGATCGCGACCAGGTCCTCGCGGCGGAGTTGGTGCACGTTCGAGATCACAGGCAGGCGGCCGATGAACTCGGGGATGAGCCCGAACTCCAGAAGATCCTCGGGCAGCACCTGCGCGAACAACTCGCCCACGTCCTTGTCCACCTTGCTCTCGATCTGCGCTCCGAAACCCACGCCTTTGCGTCCGATGCGTCGTTCGACGATCTTCTCCAGACCGGCGAACGCGCCGCCGCACAGGAAGAGGATATTGGTGGTATCGATGGTGAGGAACTCCTGGTGGGGGTGCTTCCTCCCGCCCTGAGGCGGCACGCTCGCGGTTGTGCCCTCCAGGATCTTGAGCAGGGCCTGCTGCACGCCCTCGCCGGAGACGTCTCGCGTGATAGATGGGTTGTCCGCCTTGCGGGCGATCTTATCTACTTCGTCGATGTAGATGATGCCCGTCTCGGCCTTCTTGACGTCGTAGTCGGCGGCCTGTATGAGCTTGAGGAGGATGTTCTCCACGTCCTCGCCCACATAACCCGCCTCGGTGAGAGCCGTGGCGTCGGCGATGGCGAAAGGCACGTTGAGGATGCGGGCCAGCGTCTGAGCGAGGAGGGTTTTCCCGCACCCCGTGGGACCCACGAGCAGTATGTTCGACTTGGCAAGCTCGATGTCGTCATCTTCCGCCGCGGTCATCTGGACGCGTTTGTAGTGGTTGTACACCGCCACAGACAGCGTCCGCTTGGCCTCCTCCTGCCCGATGACATACTCGGAGAGGACGGCGTAGATCTCCCGCGGCTTCGGCAGGTTGTCCAAGTCGAGCGTAACCGGAGCAGCGAGTTCCTCGTCGATGATCTCGTTGCAGAGATCGATGCACTCGTCGCAGATGTAGACGCCCGGGCCGGCGATCAACTTCTTGACCTGGCGCTGACTCTTTCCGCAGAAACTGCAGAGGAGCTGCTCGGAACCACCCGACGGTTTCGGCACTATGACCGCTCCCTACCTATGCTCGATGATCTTGTCGATGATGCCGTACTCCAGGGCCTCCGGGGCACCCATGAAGTAGTCACGCTCCGTGTCTTTCGCCACCTTCTCCAGATCCTGACCGGTGTGCTTCGCGAGGATCTCGTCCAGCCGTGACCTCAAGCTGAGCGCCTCCCGGGCGTGGATCTCGATGTCGGTAGCCGGCCCTTGGAATCCGCCGGACACCTGATGGATCAGCACTTTGGAGTTCGGCAGCGCATACCGTTTTCCCTGCGCGCCGCCCGCGAGGAGCAGCGCTCCCATCGACATGGCCACCCCGATGCAGATGGTGGAAACATCAGGCTTGATGAATTGGATCGTGTCGTAGATGGCCAGCCCCGCGTACACGCCACCGCCCGGGCTGTTGACGTAGAGGGCGATGTCTTTGTCGGGATCCTCGGACTCCAGATGCAGAAGCTGGGCCACGATCAAGTTGGCCACTTGGTCGTTCACCGGGGTGCCAAGGAAGATGATGCGCTCGCTCAGCAGGCGCGAATAGATGTCGAAAGCGCGCTCGCCGCGGCTTGTCTGCTCGACCACCATAGGGATCAGTGGGCTCACACTGCCATCCTTTCGGTTCGATCCACGGAGCCGGGGACTACTCGTCGTCGGACTCGTCACCCGGCTCTTCTACGGAGGCGGTCTCGCCCGACACCTCCTCCGGCCTCTCGGAACTCGGCTCGTCGGATTCGTCGGATTCGTCGGATTCGACAGGCTCAACGGGCGCGACAGGCACAGCATGTTCCGCCACAAGATCGGCCGCCAATTCCCGAAGAATCTGTTGCCGTATCTCCGCAATTCTACCAGACTGCTCCAGACGCAACCGCAGTTCGCCGGCCTCTACCTTGCCCGCGGCGGCCAATCTGTCGAGGCGCTCGGTGAGCAGTTCCTCGGTAACCTCGAGTTCTTCCGCCCTTGCCACGGCGTCCAAGGCCAGGCTCGTGCGCAGGGTCGACTCGGCTTCCGGGAGCATCTGCTTCACCAAGTCGTCGAGACCGGAACCCGTGGCCTGCAGGTAGCCCCGGATGTCGCCGCCCTGCATGGACAAGGAGCGCGCAAAATCGTCCACCATCTCCCGTGACTGACGATCGATGGCGGCCGGCGGCAGATCCACCGTGATACCCGCAGCCACAGCCTGTATCGCCGCCGCCCGGAAGCCCCGGTCCGCGGCCGAGTCCTTAGCTGCCTGCAACTTCTCACGGATGTCGACCCGCAACTCAAGCAAGGTTTCGAACTCGCTGACGTCCTTGGCGAACTCGTCGTTCATGGCGGGAAGAGCCTTCTCTTTGATCTCCTTCAGTTCCACGTTGAAGTCGAGAGTGGCGCCCTGGAGATCCTCGGCCTGATAGTCATCGGGGAACGACACCGGGACGGTGCGCTGCTCCCCCGCCTTCATGCCCACCACGCCCTGCTCGAGATCGGGGAGGAGATAGCCGCCGCCCACCTCGAACATGTAGTCGTCCAACTTCGTGTTCTCCACGGCCTCGCCGTCTCGGAACCCTTCGGCCCCGATGGTGACGTAGTCCCCTTCCGCCGCCGCACGGTCGCCCGCCGATTTCAGCTCGGAGAACTCCTCACGCAGACGTTCGACACGCTCGTCCACCTCGGAATCCTCCACCACAGCCTCCGCGCGCGGAGCCTCCACACCCTTGTAGGGGCCGAGTTCCGCCTCCGGCATGATGGTCACGACGGCCGTGAAGGTGAATGCCTTTCCCTCCTCGGGAGGGTCCTCGAAATCCACTTCCGGGCTGTCCACCGGGTCGAGACCCGCTTCCTCGAGCGCGGCCGCGTACCAGGGCGAAAGACGGTCGTCGAGCATCTGGTGGACGATCGCCTCCATCCCAAAACGCTGCACGACCATCGAAGACGGCACTTTGCCCTTGCGGAACCCGGGGATACGGACGTCCCGGGCCAGTTGCTTGATGGTGGCGTCGATGGCCGACTGCACCTCTTCGGCCGGGACCTCCACCTGGAGCTTGACGTCGTTCCCGTCCTTCTCGCCTACGGTCGTCTTCACCTCGGTGATCCTTCCTTCCATCCTGGGGCCAGCGGCTCGGATCGGCCGCATACAGATCGTGGTGCGGGTGAGAGGACTCGAACCTCCACGTCAATAGACACATGATCCTAAATCATGCGCGTCTGCCATTCCGCCACACCCGCACGTCGAGGAGCGGACACCCGGCGGCTCCCGCCGCTCCGCGGCGCCCCGTTCCCGGGGCACCAACGACAGACGACCCTCCACGCGCCTCGCCGGCGGCACGGCGGTGTGAAGGGTCGCCGATCTTGAAGGGTGAACGACGGGACTTGAACCCGCGGCCGCTGGAGCCACAATCCAGAGCTCTACCAACTGAGCTACGTTCACCACGTATCGCCGGATCACACGGACCCCGCGACGTTCACCACAGGCGCGCCTGGGAGGATTCGAACCCCCGGCCCACGGATTAGAAGTCCGTTGCTCTATCCACCTGAGCTACAGGCGCCTACTCCGACCGCTGAGCCGAGGGCGGATCGGCCCCGAAGAGCGGGCGACGGGATTCGAACCCGCGGCCGACGGCTTGGAAGGCCGACGCTCTACCAACTGAGCTACACCCGCCCGTTTCACCACTCGCCCAGCCATTCACAGGTCGGGACGAGAGGATTTGAACCTCCGACCCTCTGCTCCCAAAGCAGATGCGCTACCAGGCTGCGCCACGTCCCGACGCCCGTGCCCACCGGCATCGGAGGCGAAAGTATAGCGTATCGAGGCGGTGTTTCCAGTAGCGGGAGCCGCCCGGCGCGCGCCGCCGCCGGACGGCCGAGGTCGAGGCCGCCGGCGCGGGTCGTGAAGGCCCCGGCCGAACGCCGTGGGCCGGGGTGGCGACAGAAGGTTAGCCCGCCGTCCCTGAAGGGATAGAATAGCTGGGCGCGTCGTCGCACCCATCCGCCGTACGGAGGAGGGACCATGGTCCGGGCATATGTCCTCGTCAAGATCGAAGCGGGAAGAGCGAAGGAGATCCTGGATGGACTGCGTATCATCCCCAGCGTCGAACGGGCCGACGCAGTCACGGGCCCGGTGGATCTGATAGTGCAGGTGACCGCCGAAGACCCACGCGCTCTGGCCGAGCTCATCTTCCGCTCGATACAAACGATCTCCGGCGTCAAGGAGACCGACACCCGCATCGTCATAGAGGACTGAGGGCCGGCTCGCGCGACCACGCTCGGCCCGTACAGCGCGAGCCCTACCGCTCAACGCCCGTCCGTGGAGCGGACGCCCCGGCGGACACACACCAAGGATCACCACGCAGGAGGTACAGTGAGAGCGCTCGTCACAGGCGGTGCGGGATTCATAGCTTCACACGTCTCCGACCGCCTCCTTCAGGACGGTCACTCGGTGGCGGTGGTGGACAACCTCGCCACCGGAAAGCGAGAGAACCTGCCGGCTGGCGCCACCTTCCACGAGATGGACGTACGCAGCCCGGCCCTCGCGGACGTGTTCGCCGGTGAGAAGCCGGACATCGTGTTCCACCACGCCGCCCAGATGGACGTACGCAAGTCGGTGACCGATCCACGTTACGACGCGGACGTGAACCTCCTCGGAACGCTGAACCTCCTCGAGAACTGCCGGGAGCACGGCGTGGGGAAGGTAGTGTATGCAGGTACGGGCGGTGCGATGTTCGGTGAGGCGGCCTATCTGCCGGTGGACGAGCAGCACCCGATCCGACCCATCTCTCCGTATGGGGTCAGCAAACACACGGTGGAGCACTATCTGTACGCATACCACGTGAACTTCGGGCTCGACTTCACCGTGCTACGCTATCCCAACGTCTACGGGCCGAGGCAGGATCCTCACGGGGAGGCCGGCGTCGTAGCCATCTTCGCTCTTCAACTCCTGAGCGGAGCCAGGCCGCGGATCTTCGGAGACGGCACCAAGACACGAGACTACTGCTTCGTGGCCGACATCGTAGAAGCCAACATGCTGGCCATGGAACGGGGCAGCGCCGGCCTGTACAACATCGGGCGGGGAGTCGAGGTTTCGGATCGCGAGATCTTCGAGGCGGTGCGAGATGCGGTCGGAGTGCCGGTGGAGCCGGAGTACGCTCCTCCCCGCCCCGGCGAGGTGGAGCACATCGCCTTGGACGCTTCCCTTGCCCGAGCCGAGCTCGGCTGGGAGTGGACGATCGATCTGGCCGAGGGCGTCGGCCTCGCCGTAGATTTCTACAGGAATCAAACAGAGAGGGACTGAAGGTGGCAAAACAACGGGATGAGAGAAGAGGACGGGGCGAGCCCCGTGACAACTACGACGGAGGGCCGGAGCGCGACCCCTCCCAGGCCATACCGCACGAGCAGGAACGGGAGACGCTGGCCGCCCTCAAGGCGATACTCATCAAGGTGGCGAGCGTCGTGAAGCCGCTCGGGCTCACTCCCGAGGAGTCGACCGACCTCGTGCAGCGGATGTATGCCAGCGTGCTCGAGATGGACGCACGCCTGGCCGGCGAGGTCGACGACGTGCGCCGCAATTCCATGGTCGCCCACGTGCGGGACGCCGTGATCCGTCGTGAAGACGAAGTCCTCGTCGTGGATCACCCCGCGTCGACCTGATCCGCGGGCCGAGACACCAGACCACGCCCCGCCCGCATCGCGGCGCCGCCGCACCCAGACCCGGCGGCGGAGTTGGATCAGAGCCGCGCTGAAGCCAACGCCGAGGCGCACAGACAATCGCGCGGTCCCGCCAACGCCGGGATCACCGCGAACAGCAGCTCCCGCAGCCGAGCGTTGTTCTCCTCGAACACGCGAACCACATCCGCGTGGGAGACCGCGGCCACGCCGGGGTCGTCGGCCACGCCCACGTCGTAGTCGGTGATGAGCGAGACGTTGGCGTAGCAGATCTCGAGCTCTCGGGCGAGATACCCCTCGGGATACGCGGTCATGTTGATGACCTCCCAACCCGCCGAGCTGAACCACCGGCTCTCGGCCCGAGTGGAAAAACGGGGTCCCTGGATGGTCACCACGGTTCCGCCGTCGTGCATGGTTATGCCGAGATCCCGACCCTTCCCTACCAACGCCGCCCGGATGGTCGGGCAATAGGGATCCGCCGCGGAGACGTGCGTGGATACGGGACCGTCATAGAACGTGTCGACCCGACCGGTGGTGCGGTCCACGAACTGGTCGCACACCACGAAGTGGCCCAGACCCACCTCCCGCTTCAGACTGCCCGAGGCGCACGGGCCGATGATGCGGGTCACACCGAGCGCCTTCATGCCCCACACGTTCGCGCGGTAGTTGATCATATGGGGGGGGTACTGGTGGCGCCGCCCGTGTCGGGGCAGGAAGGCCACCCGCCTGCCCCCCACCTCGCCGATGAAGAAGCTGTCGCTCGGCGGTCCGTAGGGAGTCTCTACCGCCACCTCCTCCACCTCGTCGAGGAACGAATAGAACCCCGATCCTCCGAACACACCGATCTCGGCTTGCGCCACGATCACTCCTCCTCCTGGGCGGCCGCTTCGGTCGCCGCGCCGTTGTCGTCGATGTCGGGGGATTCGGTAGAGTCGGGCTCTTGCACGACGGTGTCACCCGAAGCCCGCACGAAAGCCATCCGCATCTGGTGCAGCGTCGACCGGTAGAGCGCGGCCTCCTGCTCGCTGAGCCCTCCGGAAAGCACACCCACCAGGGCCTCGAAGGCGTCGACCGCCATACGCGCTTGGGGCAGATCACGGTCGGCCGCGGTATCCGGTGTCAGGCCGAGCCTCTGGAACGCCATGCTCGACAGGGACACGAGGAGGTGCGCCAGATAATCCGGCACGGTGATCCTCCGCATCTCCTCCTGGAGACGCTCAAGCAGTTCCTCTTCGCTGACTGCTCCCGGCTCGTCCACCATCGCGCACTCCCTCCACACGGTGCTCGTCGATTCAGCGTGCCAGAATGGCCATGATAGTATCGCCCGAGCGCGTGACCCGGTCAACGCCCGAGGAGCGACGATGGACTACAGCGAGCTGCTTCGTGCAGCATGGCGTATCACCTGGCGGCACAAGTACCTGTGGATTCTGGGCTTCTTCGCCGCCGAGGGCGGCGGCTGCAGCTTCTCCGGGAGCCCTCCCGGCGGCAACTTCGGGAGCTACTCGGCAAACGGCCCGACGGGCGTGGAAGACTGGTTCGCGAGCAACTGGGTGCTCCTGCTGGCGTTGGGATTCGGATTGCTCGTCCTCGGCCTCACGATGTGGGTGATCTCCGTGATCACCACGGGTGGACTCATCTCGGGCACCGACGCCGCGCACGGTGGGCGCCCAGATGCCGGTTTGGGTCCCGCGTGGCGCACGGGCGTGCACAGCTTCTGGCGACTGCTCGGCATGTGGCTCCTCGTGGGTCTGGCGGTCTTCTTGGTGATCCTACTACTGCTGCTCGTCATCGCACTGCCGATCGGGCTTTCTCTCTCCCGAGGTGCCGACTTCGGAGCGGGCGCCATCGTGCTCATCGTGCTTTTCGTCATCCTGCTCGTACTCATCGCCATCCCGGTGGGTGTGATCATGCAGATCGCCCTCACCTGGGCGAGCCGGTCGCTGGTGTTGGAAGGCACCGGGATCATCGACTCCCTGCGTTCGGGGTGGCGCCTCTTCCGCTCCAATGTGGGCACCAGCTTGCTGGTATGGCTCATCGGCGTGGGCGTCTCCATCGGTATGGGTGTGGCACTCCTCGTGCCCCTCGCCATCGTGGGCATACCCATCGGCATCGTGGGCTATCGCCTCTTCACAGACGGCGGAGGGGCCATGTGGGGCGTACTCGGGATCCTGGGCGTGATAGCCCTCGTCGTGTTCGGCTTCTACAAGGCGGTGAGCACGACGTATCTGGGCGCCTACTGGACCGTCGCCTACCGGAACCTGGCTCCCGCTGGCGGGCCTCCGGGCTACGTCTCGGTGCAGCAACTCATGGAGACCTCGCGGGCACCCTGGGCAGGCGCACCTCCAACACCCCCGGCAGGCGCACCTCCAATGCCCCCGGCACCGTTGCCACCCTCACCGTCGCAGGCGCCGACCGGTCCCGTGTGGACCAGCGCTCCGCCGACCCCACCCGCCCCGTGGGTGGAGCCGGGGCAGGAGCCGCCGAGCGAGGGCTGAGCCGGCGCGAAGCGGCCGACGACGAGGCCGCGTCGTCGGGGCGTTCTAAGAGGCTAGGACTCGCCGACGCCCATCGTCTCGGCAACCATGAGGCGGTGGATCTCGGGTAGATCCACGCCATCCTCCTGCATGCGCAGCTGCCGTTGGGCGGTGTTGCCCTCGCGCAACATGCGTTCCACGTGCGCGAGCTCCCCCTCCAGCCCGAGGCGCGCGGCCGCCTCCTCCGCCTGGCCCACGAGGTTGCGTACCATCTCCACCGCGGGTATCTCGATCCTCTTGTCCAGGTCGATCATGCGGCCGTCCAGCCCGTCGCGCAGGGCGCGCCAACGGTTCTCTTCTATGAATCGCCCCTCGTGGACGGGCACCACCCCATTCCGGTCGTAGCGATCCATCAGCGCCCCCACCAGGGCCACGGTGAGGCCCGCCACCGCCATGGAGTCCTCCCAGCGCGGTTGTGCATCGGCCATCCGGATCTCGAGGGTTCCGTAGGTGTGATGGGTCCGCACCGTCCACCAGATCTGGGTGGGCTCGGTGATACACCCGGTGTCGTAGAGGAACTGTGCGTAGTCCGCGTATCCCTTCCAATCGCCGTACGCATCAGGCACACCGCAACGGGGGAAATTGCGGATGAACACTTGTGCCCTCGTGGAGTGCAGGCCGGTCTTCCTGCCCTCGAAGAAGGGTGAGCTCGCGGACAGGGCCAGGAGCGGGGGGAGCAGCGAACGGAACGCGTCGCACAACGCGACCGCCCTGTCGGCGCCGCGGACGCCTACGTGCACGTGCATGCCGAACGTATTGTTGGTCCACGCCACGTAGCGCAACGTCTCCACCACCTTCAGATAGTGGGGCGTTTGGATGAAGCTCTGGTCTTCCCAACGGCTGAACGGGTGCACGCCGGTGGCACAGAGGCCGATACCCAGGGCCCGGGCGGTCTCCACAAGTGCGGTACGCCGGCGACGGATGTCCTCGCGTGCGTCGGCGAAGGTGCGCGACGGGGCCGAGTTGATCTCCGCCTCCGACTGGATGAGCTCGCCGATCACGAGAGGAGCGCCGAAGCACGCGTCCGCCTCGGCTTTGAGCTCGGCGAAGCGATTGGCCAGCGCCAAAGTGGACCCGTCGAGGATCTGAAACTCCTCTTCGATGCCCACGGTCAGATCCTCGCCCGCGTCGAAGATCCGGCCGACCTCCTCGAGGATCCGCACAGCCGCCTCCGCATTCGTGGTTGATATGATGACCCAACCCCGGGCAGCCACCAGACCGGTTGCACGGAACCCCGGGAGGCACTAGTCTACCAGAAGCCCTTTACCGGCCCTTTCCCGGAGACATCCGGAGTTCGGAGAACAGGTGGCACAGGTCGCCGTCTCACCCGATCCAGACGCGCTACTCGTGAGCCGAGCTCGCGAGGGAGACGAGGACGCCGTCGCCGAACTCTACCGGCTCCACTCGCAGCGGGGGTACAACCTCGCCCTGCGCATGACGGGAGATCCTTGGGACGCCGCCGATGTGACGCAAGAGGCGTTCATCAAAGCCTTCGCCCATCTCTCTTCGTTCAAGGGCGAGGCCCGGTTCAGCACGTGGCTTCACCGGATCGTGGTGAACGCCGTACACGATCACCGGCGCCGACGCCGGCCGGAAGTGATGGAGGACGAGGTGATCGAACGCATCGCTTCCGTGGGATCCGCGGGCGGCGCCGCGTTCGCCGGGCGGAACGTGGCGCCCGCTGAGGACGGCCTCTCGCCCGAACTCAAACGGGCGCTTGCGGGTCTTTCCGAGGGCTTCCGCCTGGCCATAGTGTTGTGCGACCTGCTGGGCTACGCATACGCGGAAGCCGCCGAGATCCTAGAGGTACAGGAGGGCACGATCAAGTCTCGCGTGTTCCGCGCGCGAGCGGAACTGGCGGCGGCCCTCCGTGCGGCGGGCTATAGCCCCGCCGACGGCGGGAACCTGCCTCCGCCCGAGCCCGTCCCAACCACTACGACCGCCCCACCAACACCGACCCATCCCCCGCACGACCTGCGGGAGACGTGAGGCTCATGGATCCCCACGAACATCTCCCTTCCGAACACGAGCACCACGGTCACGACGACCCGCGTCCGGACGCCGTATCCGAGCACATCGATTCGTGGGCCGACTTGGCCCTCGATCTGCTCGACGGGAGCCTGCCGGCGCGCGAGGCGGAAGCCTTGAACGCGCATCTGGCCGCGTGCACCGCGTGTCGCTCCACCCTCGACGACCAGCGCGGCGTGGCACTCCTCACGCGCGCAGTACCGGCTGTACCGGTTCCTGAGGGGATCTTCGAAGCGGTACGCGCACATCTATCAGAATCGTTGCCCGGCGCTGCCGACGCCGCAACCGCAGCCGCCCTCGAACCCACCGGCCACTCCGGCGAACCGCGTACGGCCGGCGATCGCACGGAAGGCGGAATGCGCGCGTGGGTACGCACCCTCATACGGCCGCGCGTCTGGCTCCCGGCGGCGGCCTTGACGCTGCTGCTGGGAGTGGCCGTCAGTTCCTACTACCAGTCTGATCTCAGGGGCACCGACGGGCTCCGTGCCGTGAACTCCGGGGAGACGCTGAATGCCGCAGCCCCCACCGCCGAAGGCACACTCGCCGAGGACGAGGCGAAGTCGCTCCAGGAGTCCGCGGGCGTCGATACCACGGTGGCGGCGACCTCGACCACCACGACGGTGGCCACCATGACCATGGCCACCGAGCCGATGGACACCGCCGGATCAGGACCCACTTCCGAACCCCCGAGCGTCCAGGTCGAGGCACTCGAAGGCGGAGGGTTGGTGGAGCCGCCGGTGGTTTGGGTCACCGTGCCGGTGCCGTCGGCTGAAGGAACGGACCCTGCGCCGGCCCTCGCCTTGCTTGCCGATCTGCCTCCCGTGACGCTCGATCTGCGCTCGAGCGGCCTGCCGGCCTACGTGGCGCTGGTCCGCATCCTGGAAGTCGACGCACTTACCGCGGCGCTCGGCATTTCCGACCTGCGCGTGTTCGCCCTGGCCGAGAGTGAGACTCTGCTACCTGCCGAGATCTCCGCTCGTCTGGCCGAAGGCCCGGCGACGCTGCCTCGTCTCCAGCCCTCCACCGACGAGGTGGGCAACTCCTACGGCGGGCCGACCGACATGCCGCCCTCAGACTCGCAGCGCGTCAATGGGTTCGTGATCCTGGTGGTCACGCTCTCTCCCCAGACTGACTAGGAGCGCGCTCCGAAGGAGAACCCGGCGGCCACAACGGCGGTCGCAGGCGCGCCTGCCCACACTCGCACACAGGCCGCGGAAGCGTCGGGTCTGCGAGGACGGATGCTAGGTCAGGTAGAAATACAGCGCGTAGAGCATCTCTTCAGCGGGATTTATCGTGTGCACCGTGACGTTCTCCGGCACATCGAGTAGTGCTTCCGTGTAGTTGAAGAGAATGTCCACTCCGCCGGCCACCAGCGCTCCGGCGGCGGCCTCGGCAGACCCAGGAGGCACGGCGATGACTCCCAAGACCACGCCGAGTTCCCGGCAACGGTCGGCGATCGCCGTGGCGGGTTCGACAGTCAGGTCTCCGAGCGCCGTGCCCACCTTCTCGGGGGCGGCGTCGAAAACGGCCACGATCCGGAACAC